>OIZP01000740.1_pt1 | contig 19221 bp, 24 predicted proteins | sample 1588531 | NCBI WGS metagenome assembly OIZP01 (sample SAMN03283283) | human gut metagenome | biome: human-associated habitat; material: feces | host: Homo sapiens | place: Peru | collected 2012
GTTCAGGCCACGGGATGAGACAGAGCGCTGCAGCCGCCACAGCCACAGCGTTCATCGCTCCTGCCATCGCCAGCACCGCCGCACCCGAGCTGAATTTCGTCTTGCTGGAAAGTACGCTCATGGCCGTCATGAGGATCATCAGGGTCTTCATGGCTGTACAGGCGTACTCGAGCCGGGCCACATCCAGTGTGCCGTCCTTGGTGTTCTCTGTGATAAGCCCCGCCAGAGCGCACACGCCCTGTACCAGAACCCAGAGACCCCCGCCCATGGCCGCGATGGCGAGTCCATTTTGAAATGTGAGCATGGTGTCGGTCACACCCTGCGCCAGCACGAGCATACTTCCCATGGCGGTAAGGTACGCTGTCAGCGCGCCCATTCCAACCACGGCTTTCACGAGGCTCGTCCACTTCACCTCGCTCAGAGGCTTTATTGCACCGGCCACGACCCGCAGTCCAATGCCCATCTCGATGAGCGAAGCGCCCAGTCCCAGCAGTGTCTTACCGCCTACCACGAGGTCACGAGCCTTCACGGTCGCAATGAGCATTCCCATGTTCCGTGTCAGCACGTACATACCGCCCACTGCCGCCGCAAAGGCCGCGAGGTTCTGGATAAAGTTCTCGCCCTTGATGGTGTCCGCGATGGCCACGAATCCGGAACAAAGAGCCTTCGTCGCCGCCGCCAGTCCCAGCAGTGCCGCCGCAGCGCCCCACAGAGTCGAAGCTTTCAGCAGCTGTGTGCCGAGCCCGCTCACCGCAGAGTCAAAGGTCTTCACTTCCGGCTTCAGCAGCTTTGCCGCCGTCACCAGTTCGGCGATCAGCACCACCGTGGCGATCAGCACCCCGACGAACCGCTCCGGGTTGATGCGGCTCATGACGAACATGGCCCCCGCCAGCATCAGCAGAGCCGAGCCGATGCCCGTCAGTATCTTCGTGTTCTCCTGCTTCTGCCATGTTTTCAGCGCTCCCGTCAGCGCGTTGAAGCTTCCCGAAATGCTGTTCAGCATGTTCGACAGGGGCGTTGCCAGCATCTTCCGCAGGCTGTTCATGGCCTTGGCGAACTGCCCGATGGTGTAAGCCAGCAGTCCCACATCCAGAAGGCTCAGGAACCGGTAAATATCCGTCCCGCTGATGGAGTCGAATCCCTGTTTCAGCGCCGTAAAGAAAGCCTTCACCGGTTCGTAGACTCTGCTGGCCGCGCTCTCCACGTTTCCGGCAGCGCCCTTGAACTCCTCGGCAAAAGCACTCACCGCAGCCCCCACGATAGCGGGCAGGCTGGTCAGGGCGTCCTTGTAGCCGTTCAGGTTCTTGCTCTGCCCGGTGATAAAACTGCCGACCGTCTCGAGAGCCTTCATGGCGCTCTTCTTCAGGTCGTTCAGCGCTCCACCCACGACACCAGCCACAGTCAGTGTACCGGCACCCAGTCCTTCCAGAATGCCGAGCAGGGTGTAGACCCCCTCGCGTACTCCGTCCGGCAGGCTGTCCGCCCATTTTGAAATTTCCTTTCGGGCTTCGCTCAGTTTCTCGCCGATGCTCCCCAGCGGGTCGAGGAGATTTTGCAGGCTCTTGTGGAGTTTGTCCAGCTTTTCGCCCAGAGTGCCGCTTCCCAGCAGGATGTTCACCAGTACGCCAAAAGCCTTTACCCCGGTCTTCACCAGCGTCGTCATGGCCGTCAGCGGCACTTTCACCACTGCAAAGACGCCCTTGAAGGTCTTCTTCAGGTTCTCCGCACTCTCATCCGTGATGATGAACTTTTTTGTCATCACGTCCAGCCCTTCGGCGATGGAATGTATCTGCTCTCCGCTGGTGGGCGAGAATATCTCGGTGAACGCCTCGTGGACAGAGCCCATCACCTTGGCGATGGCGTCCCAGATGTTCCATAAGCTGTTGAACAGGTGTTCCCGGCCCGATACTTCTGTCAGCCCTTCCGCATACTGTGCGAGGTCAAGACTGCCGTCTGCTACCGCATCGTTGAGCTTCAGAAAGGCTTCGTAGTCCTTCTGGATGGCATCATATCGCGGGTCTGCCTTGTCCAGCGTCCCCAGCAAGCTCTCATAAGTCTTGATGGTGTCGCTGAGACTCGTCGTCAGGAGTTCGGCGTTCACTTTACCCTTCTGCAAAGCTTTCGCAAAGCTTCCCTCTTCCTCGATGGCTTCCTCGGTCACAGCGCCTTTTGCCAGCGCCAGCTTTTCCAGCACCGTCGTATAGGCGTCTGCCTGGTCGCCGAAAGCGTCCCGCATCTGCTGCCAGCCGCTGTCGAGGCCTTCTTTCATCCTATCGTTCAGCGCTTCGATGGGCGGCACAAAGACATCATACAGCCGGTTTGCCAGCTCGGTCCATGTATCGACGGCCTCTTCCTTGTTGCCAAAGACGGTCTCAAAGACGTTCATCCATTTTGAACTGACGGCGTCTTTCGTCGAGTCGATGGCTTCCTGAAAGCTCTTTGCCTGCTGAGCCGCCAGCGCCGCACGTTCTGCGAGGTCGCCGTACTGCCCCTTCAGCTGTTCCAGTGCCTCGGAGCTGGTCATACCCGGGTTCTTCTGGGTCAGGTCGTAGGCCGCTTCCATCATGGAGGCATACTTCGCAAAGGTCTTTTCCATGACCTGCGTGGTGGCCCACTTCTTTTGCAGACTGCTCTCGAAGGTCGAGATGGTCACGTCGCCCTGTTTGATGGTCCCCAGCTCAACAGCCGTGTTGATGAGTTCCTGCTTCAGGGCTTTCGTGCCAGTACCCATCAGGTTCAGGCTCTTCCAGTCCATCAGCTGCAAATAGCCTGCACTGTAGCTCTGGATGAGGTTGCGGATGGTGCTCTGAAAGGCGTATCCGCTCTTACCCGCGTCAGCCGTCGCGTTGGCGATGCCCATCACCATGGTGACCATCTTCTTCAGGTCGCCGCCCGATGCTGTCGCCTGACTGATGGCGCTGGTCATCTCGTTGAAGCTGAAGCTTGTCTCGTCCGAGTACCACATCAGCTTGTTGAGGTAGCCGTTTACGGTGTCGATGCTCTTGCCGGTGGCATTCATGATGGTCTGGACGTTGCCGGTCTTCTCGGTGTACTTGTCCCAGCCCCTCGTGATGTTGTCTGTGGAGAGGCTCTTTACCATCTGCTCGCCGGTGCTTATCACCTTGTCCGTGATGCGCTGCAAGGCCGTAAAGGCGACGACATCCAGCGCGCTGAACTTGGCCTGAACTGTGTCCAGTCCCTTCTCCATGCCGGAAAAGTCCACGTTCTCGCTGGCCGCCTGCACCTGTTCGAGACCCTTTGCCGCGCCTTTGAAGCTGAGTTTCTCTTTCAGCTTGTCCAGCGTCCGCATGGTATCCCGGCTGTTTCTCTCGAACTGTGCGTTGTCGAACCGCATTTCGACGACTCTCTGGTCTATCTCCTGACTCACTCTCGCCTTACCTCCTCCCACGCTCTCTTCGCTATCTCGTCAAAAATAGGGCGCATGGCGGGGTTGATGTAGTCAACTCCTTCCACATACCCTCCGTTTCTCGTGCCGTGTCCGTACTGCAGGATAACGGCGATGGGTGTCCCATCCACGATGTTCGAGTTCGACCAGATGATGGCGATGCTGTCTTTGCCCTTTTCCACCCGGTAGCTCCAGCTTGCGGCGGTCTTGCCGGTCTTCTTCGGGGTCGCTTCAGCCAGTGCCGCCACGCCCTTCTGCCCGTATTCTGCCAGCACAGCGTCCAGCCTTCCGGCGCTAACACCTTTCAGGAAGCGCTCCGTCTTCTTGAAACTGCCCTTCTGCCGGAACAGAATAACTTTAGACATCGCCTCATCCTCTCGTTCCCAGCTCTTTCCGCCTCTTGGCGTTCAACGTCCTGCGCCGGGCCATCTGTTCGCTCTTCGATACCTTCTTGGCCGGCTTGTGCTTTTCGTTGCAGACACGGATGAGGGTCAGCAGCCGGTTCAGATGCCATTTTTCGCATTCGAACGGGATGCCCAACTCCACCATGTCATAATAAAGGACCTCGCTCGTGACGGCGCTTTCGGCGCTTTTTCCTGAGCGGGGTCCGGCTTTGTTGGTGTTCTCGTCCTCCCGGAACCATGTTGCGGTCATCGGGTCATTGATATATGTATAAATAGCCGTGCAGTTCTCTTGCGTCAGATGGGTGTATGCTTCGTCCGGAACTCCCTTGTTCAGGGTCATACAGCGCACATAGTCCTGCATCTGTTCCGGAGTCAGCCCGCCTTTTGCGTCGAGAAACGGCACGTGCCACTTGCTTTCCCATTTAGACAGGGAGAGCAGCGAGTGCTCCAGCGCCAGCGTTGTGGCCTTCCGGCAGACAAATTCCTCCCGGTCAGCATCCCAGTATTCTTCACCGGGTATCTGGATGGTCAGCATCTCGTCACTCTCCCTGTCATGTTTATAGGTTATATGTTCTTGCCCTATCGGGTTTATTCGTCCCGCTCAAGGAATGGCCCGACATGCTAAAGATTCCCTCTTCGAGGGCGCTGTCGAGCGGAGCGAGACTGAGAGGTTTTACTGCGGGTTTGCCACGGCCAGCGCCGGGGCGTTGTTTGCAGCCACAGCGGCGGAAACTTCCGCAGCCTTCGCCTTGGCCTCGTTCTCGGCCAGCATCTTGTGGACGTCTGCGCCCATCACGGCGTTCATGAACTCTGCGGCCTTGTCCGGGTCGCTTGCCAGTTCCACGTAGAGGTCGGAGTAAGCCTGAGTCGCCACAAAGTCTGCGGTGATCGCAGGGCTCTTCTCGAACTTGCGGCCGTCGAGGCTCTTCTTGCCGTAAGCCAGCAGCAGGATCTTCTTGAACACCTCGATGGCCTCACCCACCTTGGTGCTGTGCATCAGCTGCTCCATGTACTTGTCGTAGCCGCCGTCCTTGCTCAGGCCAAGGTCCATCATCTCGGCTTTGGTCAGATTGAACCAGAACTCTTCGACGCGCGAATTACCGTCAAAGTCGGTGTACGAAATTACTTTCTTGATCATTCTAATCGTCCTTTCCTATCAGGCTCCCATGTTAGAGGAAGCTGCCTCGGTAACGCCGCCAAGCAGCTTGATGACCTCGTCCGGAGTGGGCAGGGTGCTCTCGCTGTTCTCGGTGCCGTAGATCTTGTCCTCCAGCAGCTTGAGCTTTGCAGCCTCGATGAGGGTGGAGTTGATGGTCATGTGAGCAGTGGGCTTGTAGCCAGTCACCTGAGTCGGGGTGGTGTCGCACTCCCAGCTGAAGGTCTCAGCGTCCGGATTCTCGTTCACGGTCTCGTGGCTCTTGTCCGAGGGCGAAGCGGTGCTGTTCCATACCAGATGGATGATGTAGCCCTTCTCGGGGTCGTCGTCTGCACCGATGCGGGTACGGTAGCTCAGACCGAAGGGGCAGCGCTTCTGCTGGCCGATGCTCACGCCCTTTGCCACCTCGACAGAGCCATCACACTGCTCGAACTCGGGCGGATAGGTCAGTGCCTCGAGGGTGTACTTGAAGTTCTCTGCCGAGCGGATGGACGCGTACTTGATGTTGTCGGCATAGATGTCGTTGGGGTCTGCGCCGTCGGGACTCTCGTTCACAGCAGTCAGGCCGTTCCAGGGTGCGCCGGTGGTATACTTGCCCTTCACCATCGGGAAAACGACGCCGTGGTCAACGCCCAGATGATACAGGCGCTCGCCGGTCTTATCCCATTCCAGTTTGCTCATAGGTCTTGTTCCTCCTTTTTGTTTTTCAGACGGTCATAGTGAACACGTCGTGGTATAAATTGTCCGCAATATAAGAGCGGTCGTGTCTGCACTGGTCGAGGCGTGACACGGCCGCTGTGAGGTCGCTGTCCGGGGTCTTGGTCATCACCGTCACCGTGTAGGAAGGGTGCTGGAGATAGACGTGGCCGTCAGCGTGTACATTGCGGATGCGGTTCAAATCGTATCGGATGCAGGGGTACTGCATTTTCAGGTTGGCGGGCGGCTGATAGTACAGATGTATTTCTCCGACAGTTTCTTGCAGCACCCTCCGGAGAATGCCGTCCAGCCTCAGTCTCTGCTCACTCATGGTATATCCCTCCGAATGTCAGGATGAGGCGCGGATACTGTACTTTCACGTCCGTCACCTTCCATTTCACGCCACCAAATTCGGCGTATCGTATGGAGCCGAAATTCTCGTGGGCAAAAGGGTCTGCCACGATGCTCAGCCGGTTCTGGAACGTGACATTGTCGTTCACTCCATCCCCTGCCTGTAGCTGTCGGCCCCACTCCAGCACATCGCCGTAGTATTCGCGCTCCACCGTTTCCTCGGTGAAGACACTGGGCGCTGTCTCCACAGTCTGCCCTTCAAAGCCGATTTTTCCAAACCATTTTGCCATTGCTTCGTCACTCCATTTCAATTCCAGAGTCAGTGTACACTAACTTCCATGGCCACCAAAATTACTCGGCGCTTGCCGTCCAGCTCTTGGCGGCAGTGCCGTCGTAGGTCTTCACGCCGGTGGCCTCTGCGTATGCGATGGGTGCGAAATAGTTCTTGCCATCGCAGATGATAAGGCGGCCCAGCATGAAGGCGCGGCCAAGGTCAGCGGCGCTCACCTTTACCTTGTGCTCTGCGTCGGCGTACAGCTTGCCGTCGGTGTGGCCGTAAGCGACATAAGCGCCCACATGCACGTCCTCGGTGCGGTCATAAAAAGGTTTCAGGGTCATTTTTGATCTCCTTTCTTATGCAGTGCCTGCCCTCTGTAGCAGCGCACTGCCGTTTACGCCCAGACGAAACTTCATTCGTCCTGCAAAGGCCTCCCCGTTCAAGGGGAGGTGTCGGCGCAGCCGACAGAGAGGTCCTAACGGGCGAGTGCTCTAAAGTTAAAGCGCCTTAGAGGTTCGTTTTGTGCCTGCCCTCTGAGGAAAAGTGTCAGTTGAGCTGACGGAGAGGGCATCCGGCGCTCTTTACGCCGCCCACTCGATGGCCATAGCACTGTAGGGAGTCGTCAGTGCGCCGGAGCAGCGGGTCTCGATGAGGTACTTCATGGCGTTGTAGTCGATGTCGAAGTCGTCGAACATGGAGACAGCGCCGCCCTTGTCTGCGCCCACGGTGTAGTCGCTGAGGTTCACGATAACGGCGGCCAGATCACCGCCCTTGGCGCCCTTGCGGCCGTCCATCTCAGGCACGGTGACGATCTTGCTCACGCGCAGCTTGCGGGCCAGAGCAGCCTCGTCGGCGTAGAGCGGGCGGCCCATGCCGTCCTCCAGCAGGAGCATCTCAGTCAGAGCGTCCTCGGTGGTGAACATGGCCGGGGTGCCGCTGCCGCGGTACTCCTTGCGGCTGCGGATGACCTGCTTGATGAAGGCCTTGTACTTGTCCTCCACCTTGCTCAGGCCGGTCGTAGCCACCTGTACCTTGATGGTAAACAGGTCGGCATCGTTGAAGATAGGACGGATGCAGTTCTCGTCGATCTTGTCCTCGCTTGCCGCCTGACGGCCATCGCCCAGGATATAGGCCAGCGCCAGCTCACGGTTCAGCTTGTAGCGCATCTCGTTGCGCAGCCAGGACACCACATCGAAGCTGGTGATGTCGCTCACGTCGTCGCGGTCAAGCTTCTGCTTCTTGTACACAGTGGTCGGGCCGGTGGAGCGGCGCAGCAGACCAAAGACCTCTTCGATTTTATAATTGCCCTTCACATAACCCTTGGCACGGGCATCTTCGGGGGTCAGGTCTGCGAACATGCTCTTGAAGCGGCTGAATGGAATGTGCTTCACGCCGCCCATCACTACGCTCACCCAGTCGTCGGGCTTGTCGATGATGCGGGGCGTGGTATCCAGCAGGTGGTCTTCCGGGAACAGCCAGTCGATATTGTCGATGCCGTGGCTCAGCTCATCGATCTCGCCCTGCTCCACGCCGGCGTTGTCGAAGGCCGCCTTCAGGGTGCCGCTGGTCTTTGCGCCCTTGATGATGCTGTTGATGTCGTCGATGCTGTGCTTCAGCACGGTCTGCTTGCCCGCATCCTTGTCGAAAACATTGTGCTTCATGTCGCTTTCATCCTCCTCGTCTTCGCCGCCGTCACCGTCCTGCTCTTCCAGAGCGAGACCCACCAGTGCATGGCAGCATTCCTTCTGCTCGTCGGTCATGCTGTTGTAGACCTCTTCGAGCGTCTTACCGTTGGTTTCCTCGGCCATCTTGCCGTCCTCCTTGTTGTCGTCGGAGTGGGCCAGTACGGCTTCCTCCAGCGGGTTGCCCTCCGGGTCCATGCCATGTTCGAGGCTCAGACTGCCCGGGTCGTTAAAGATAAAGGCTTCGCAGCCCTCATCGTCCATATTGTCAGCGCTGTGCTTCACCACTTCCTGAATGAGCGCGCCGGGGTTGCATCCTGCCAGTACGAGGCTCAGTTCCCGGATGACGCCGTGTTTCACCACCTGTCCGGTCTTCTGCAGACCGTTGGCCCAGATGGAAAAAGCGTTCAGGTCGCCGTTCTCCACGCACTTCTTGGCCGCCTGGCCGGTGGGCGTGTCGTTGAACTTGGCGTAGGCGTAGACCCCGCCCTTGCGGTTTTCCAGCAGTGCGTGGCCGAGGACATTGTCAAGACTGTTGTGGTCGTGGTTGTACACCATCGGCACAGTCTGGCCACTGCAGCCCTTGAATGCGTCTTCTGCAATGGTCAGCCCGTCGTAGCACTTGGTGTTCGCCTTCGTCGCCCAGCCGCTGCAATCGTAGTCAAAATTCACCATTTTGATTTCTCCTTTCTTTTAAGATTCATTCACCATCTGCTCCACAGCTTTTCTCCCTCTTGCAGCGGGGTCACTGTCAATCTGTGCCGCCTGTTCCGCGTTGGGAGAAAGATTCTTGTTCAGCAGCTGGTCTGCCTTGGGGTCTTTCGAAGGTTTCATGCCGATGACCTGACGGAACTCATTCGACGTCATGATCTCGTTACGGGTGAACTTGTCGGCCATCTCTGCCACCATCGAAACGGGTGCCAGCTTGAACGGGTCGCGGAAGTACATGATGCTCTGCTTAGCCTTGAGGTCTTCGCGGCTCAGGAACTTCCGCTTCAGTTCGTCCACCACAGCCGCCACAAGGGGCTCGATGACTCGGTTCTCGTAATTTGTCATGGCAGCGTCGTCCGCTGTTCCGTTCATGATCTCCGGTGTCAGTCCCAGCTGGCTGTAGGCCATGGTCGTCAGGTACTCGATGCTCTTCAGCAGGTTGTTCTCGAGACTTCGGTTCAGCTGGGTGATATGTTCCGTGGCGTCGATGTAGCCAATGCCGTACCGGCTACCCGCCAGCTGCTCTTCCAGTGTCTTCCGCCGCTCCTGCGCCTGCTCTTTCCGGGTCGGGCTCTTCACGGCGTAAGGCAGCTGGATGATAAGGTCGAGCTTTCCGCTTCCGGCCTGCTCGTCCACCGCGTCCATGATGCGAAGCTTGCTGATGAGCCGCTGGACCGTGCTGTTGGGTTCGTTCATCACAGCGTAGAAAGGATTTTCCACGATAGCTACCCGCTCTTTCGGCAGGATGACTTCTTCCTTCTGGCCGGTGTTGTCGTTGTAGAGCTCTACCCGCACGTCGTCCGGGTACCACTCCTTCACCTTGCCCACCCGCATTGACTGTATATCGGTCTCCCCCGTCACCGGGTATTCGTCGATGTCCACCGGCACGATGGCGATGACGCCTTCGTCCAGCAGGGAGAGATACATGTCATACCGCAGAGCCCTGCCCGTCTGGTCCTTGTTGGCCGATAAGTTCAGGCAAGAATTAAGGCCCGAGTCCAATACCGCATCAAAGCGGTCGTTTTCGTCGAGCCTTACATGGTTTATGGTGATAGCTGTGGCGTCCTGCGCCATCCGGGCGTAAATTGCCGTCAGGATGGTGCGGTCCGTCGTCCGGTTCAGCCTTGGCCGGTCGGGCCGGTAGCTGTAGCCCCCTCCGTACAATCGGGGAGGGTCCCGGTTCAGAAATGCGTTCCAGGCGTGTTTCAGTCTGGAGCCAAATGTTATGGGCATTTTTATATCCTCCAGACATCAACTATCTTTCTTATCGTCCTTCTTGTTGTTCTTATCCGGGACGAACATATTTCCGAGTTCAGGATTATGAAGGACGTTGATCGCAACCCACTTCATTCCCTGGGATTCCATGTTGTCAACAGCCTTCGTCAAAGATTTCTTTGTACCTTCCGTAAAAACATCTTTGATAAAGCTCTTGCCTTCGTAAACTTCTTTTCGAAGTTCCTTGACATCCCTCTGAAGCTGGAGCCGCTCTTTCTCGAGCTTCAGCTCCCGATTCGGGTCATCCACCCGGACATCGGTCTTACCCATCAGGGTGCGGTACTGGTCTTCCATCTGCATACGCTGGATTCTGGCACGAAGTTCTTCATCTGTGTATGCACTGGCGTCTTTACCAGTCCGCTTCGGTGCGTATTCCACCTTTTCGGTGTCCTCACCTGCGTTCCCGTCTCCGCTGTAGTGCTTCTTCCCAGCCGCCGTGAGCGTACCGTCCTTGTTCTGGTATCGCCGCACGCCCCACTTCATGCCCTTGATGCCCCAGTGGTACAGCTCGTCTTTGTATACCTGCACTTTGCTGTCACCTCACTTTCCCTGCAATGTCAGCTTCCGCCCCAGCAACCGCGCCACTCTCTGTGCGCCCTTCTGTACTGCCCGCTTCCGGCGTGCCGCTGACATTTTCTTGTTGTACCGCTTCTTGGCGGCTTTCATGCGGGCTTTCTTTTCCTTGTCAGTCTCTGCCTCGGCCCGCTTTTTTCGGTACATATTGTTCCGCAGTCTCGTCGCCTCGTCTCCCGAGATGTACTTCTTCCGCAGTTTCAGCTTGCCGTCTTTGTCCTCGTACTCCTCGGTGGCCACCCATGCCATACGCCCGTTCGGGTGTTTCTCCATACGGTATGCACCGGTGAGTCTGGCTTTGCCGTTCAGCTGCTTCTGCTTGTCCCACTCTTTCTGCTGAGCGCGGGTCGGCTTCCTGTCGGGATCATCGCCTCTGCTGACCGCCCGGCTTCTCCGGTAGTTGTCGTATGCTTCCTTACTGTAAAAGTAGTAATATTCCGTGTTGCCGTTGCGGTCCGTGCCTACTTCGACCCGCTGGTAATACTTGTGGTTCTTCCGCGCACTGCCCTTCCCGAACAGCCCGTGCTGCATGAACTTCCAATAGTCCATTTTGAATTTCTCACCTCTTTCTGCGATTTACAGAGCCTATTCATTGTGATATACTCTTCTTAACGAACATTTCCGCAAAGAAGAGGAGTCCTTATGGCAACGCTTGTCTGTCCAAATTGTGGCAATGAAATAGTTATTCCAGCGCTCATGCCCGATAAAGTCACTTGCAAATCATGCAAGTGGGAGTTTGGGGTTCAATATGAAGGTACTAACCTCACCTTCCGAGAAAAAATTCAGATTTTCGGTCAAAAGCATAAAACACAGATAGCCTATGCAGTTGTATGTGCATTCGCCGCACTAAAGGCCTATTTCTGGTTTCAAGATCAGTTGGCTCAGGCAAGTAGCGAATCAGATGTTTCCTCTACTGAATCTGAGAAGACAACAGTAAATTCTGACTCCAATTCTTCTGAGCATAATGTCGAAAGCGCGCACTCATCAATGAACTTGGACAACTATGATACAAAGCTTGTCCAACATCCAATGCGAGTGAGAAATCTTCACGAAAATCAGTTTCCAAGTAGTGAGAAAATCAAGCAAGCCCATGACCTTGGCATTGACCTCGGAGAACATCAGACCCTCGTCAATCCATTCCCGCAAAGGCATCACACGAAGAAAACCGAATAAAACGCGTGTAAGCTCCTTACTAAACAAAACGCCAGCGTATTGTGCTACTGCATGATACACTGGCGTCTCTTATTATTTTCCCTCTGTTTCAGCTATCCACTCAGTTACAGTCTGAATGTCTTCTTCTATAAGCTCAGAAATTTCTTTGATACTTTTTCCCATCTTGTACAGATTTCTCGATACGGTCTTCGAAACTTCTAGCTTTCCAAGTCGGATACCTTCCTCGTAATTTTCCTTATCTTCCAGCTCGCGACACCATTTTTTAATGGTCACTTCGTCATACCCCGTTACTTTCGATATAAAACTTATGCGAAGCCCTCGTCTGGCAAGTCGTTCCATTGTGTATCTGGCCTGATTCTCCCGGCCTTGTTCGTACGTTCGCCCATCATTTTTGCTATCCATAGTATGTACCCCTTTCTGTTTCCAGAATAGCACACACCATGTCAGAGTGCAAGACACCTCACTCAAAACTCTCCCGGTTCAGCTTCCACGCCACATAGGCATCCATCAGCGCCGCCACAGCGTCGATTTTCTTGTCATGCCGCTGCTTGTAGAGCTTCCGGTTTCCGTTGGTGTCCTCCAGCGTGATGCAGTTGCCCATGGCAAATTCCATCAGCTTTTCGTCGAACAGCAGTTTCCTCTGCTCGCTCAGCTTCTTCAGTTCACCCAGAGGAACGCTTTCCGTCCTTGCACCCTGAATGACCTTCTCGATGCCAAAGGGGCCGTTCTCCTGCGCCCACCGCTCCACGAATTCCTTCGCGTTGTAGGGGTCGTAGCCGAAGGCCCGCACGTCGTACTCGCTCTGCTGGATGTAGGCGTCGAGGTCGTCATACACCTGCATCATGTCCAACACCGTGCCGTCAAAGACCTGCAAAGTGCCTTCATTCATGAAGTCCTCGTACTTCTGCCGCATCGCCAGCGGAAGCTGCGAGAGAGTGTAACTGGTGATGTAGTCCCGCGTCTTTACGCCGAAATATCCGTTCGACAGCGGGAACAGGAAGGTGAACGAGCAGAAATCGTCGCCCAGAGAAAGGTCTGCTCCCAGCGCACAGGGCATCTGCCAGAAGTCCCGGTGGCGGTGGCACAGTGTTTCTTCATACGGGAAGAAATAGGTGTAACCCTCCATTGGCAGGTTGAAGCGCTTGGCCAGAATATCATTCCGTGCGCCGGGCGAGTTCTCCGCGCGCTCCACGTCCAGCTGATACGTCTCGTAGCTCACCGTCTGCCCGAGGTTCGGGTTCGCCTTCAGCCACATCTCCGGCTTGCCGACTTCGTCGATGGAGTCCAGCTTATAGTAGAAGATGGAGACATGCGGGTTGATGTACTCGCCCTTCAGTATCTCCATCAGCTCCATTTTGATGGTGTCGCCGCAGCCGTTGCGGACAGTACCCTCCGAGCTTGCCGCCACGATGAGATAATCTTCGTTCTTGGCTGCGCCCTGTTCAATGGCACCGATAGGGTCTTCCCGGATGTCGCAGGAAAGCCATTCGTCCACCGTCGCCACACGGTCGCGCCGACCCTGTAATTTCTCGATGGTCATGGGGCGGATCTCCAGCAGTGAGCCTGTCAGGAAATTCTCGATACCCTTCTTGGTGGAGGCCATCTTCACCCGGTCGCTCTTCGCACCCGTGGTGTTCTGGATGCTGCCCAGGGTCATGAACTTAAAAACAGGTCCTCTCGCCCGCGACAGTGCAGTCCGGAACGGGGAAAGGACTTCTTCTGCCTGTTTCATGGTTGGAGCGGTCGTCACCTGCTGGGTCGTGCTCTTGTCTACCGTCATAAAGTAGGCCTGTAAACACTCCAGATACATGGTCTTTGCGGCCGCACGGGTGATGATGAGATACTGTTTGGTGATGAGCCGCTTCTTGATACGCCGCCGCTCGTAGTGTCCACCATGCCCGCCGGGGTCCGGCACATACACGCTCCGCTCCACGAAGTAGTACCAGCCGAATATCTCCTCCGCCCAGAGTTTGAAGCTGTCCAGCAATTTCAAATCACTGCCGTCAGTCAGTGTCAGCTCCCTCTCGCAGAACTTGATAAAACCGTTGACAGCCTTGTCGTCGTAGTAAACGCCCGGGTTTGCGATGAGGTCGTCGATCCGGTTCATCTCCATCGCGATTTCCCGGCATACCGGTATATCGCCCCGCATCACGGCCTCCCGGAACCGGCCGTAGTAGATGGGCGTGGCCGTGTTCGAGAGTGCCATGATTCAGTTCTCCTGTCAGTCGTTCATTTTAGGTTCGAAATAAGGCTTATGAAGCGTGCTAAGGCATCGTGCCGCGTTCGGACATGCATCCGTCTTGAACCGAGCGCATTTCCTGCAAATTCCGTATGCATCCGACTCATCAGTCGAGCGTATAACCGTGCCAAAGATGAGCTTTTCGTTCAGTTCCATTGCCATGCCTCTGTTTTATCAAACTCGATATTTAGCCGGAACTCCATCTCGCCGATGGTATTCTTCAGGGCCTCCATGGCGGTCGAACTCTGCGGCGGGTCAAACGCGAGCCTTACCTTTGCGCCCATATAGGCCGCAATGGTCTTTGCCCGCTCGTCCCCTGGCAGAAAGTCGTCCCATGTGGCGCTTGCGTCCGCAATGGTGAAGCCCTTCTCCGGTCCGACGCCCAGCTGCTGTAACACCAGAAATGCCGCGTTGATGTGCATGATGATGTCCGCATCAAACGCCGTGTAGCTCTCCGCTATCCCCAGCAGCTTCTTCACGCTTGTCAGAACGCTGTCCATTTTGATTTCCTCCTTGTTCACAAAAGTTTCGTCGTTCGTTTACATTTTTCGCCATCCATGCTATACTTGTCCTAAAGCTTTCAGTATAGGAGGATGCCACTCATGCGAGCCTGTAAATGTCCCAACTGCGGCGCCAACCTCAACTTCGACGATGATAGCCGTGAATATGTCTTCTGCCAGTTCTGCGGCGCAAAAATAGACCTTATGGATAAACGTACGGTCCATACGGAGCGTATTTATGACGATGCCCGAGTCAAAAATGCAGACTCCATTCACCGCATCGTTAATATATTCGCTTCTCCGTTTGAAGATCATCGGCGAAAGAAAGCTGAGAAAGAAGCCCGTGAGGCTCAGGAGACCGAAGAAGCCCGTGAAGCAGCCAAAGCTGCTCAGGCACAGAGCCAAGAAAACATGGAAGCCTTCGAAGCCGCTTTTGTTGCGGGGCTGGGATGGTGTATCCAATTTGTAAGAACACATCGCAGCGAGACGCTCGCGGCTATAGCCGGTCTTGCCGTTCTATTTGCACTATTTACTGGTTCTTCTCACATCTCTGAAGTAAAGAATCAAAAGCAGGCCGAAAGCATCGCCGCTTCTCACACTGCTATGGGTGAGATTCTCTATCCCTCTAGTGCCAGCAACTCCGGCGATTACCGCAACACTTACAAAAAGCTAAAGGACGCAGGTTTCACGAACGTCACAGCCGAAGGTGCAGGAGATTTGTTTTTCGGAATTTTGGAAACTGAAAACGACATTATTGAAATCACCGTAGACGGAGCTCCGGATTTTGAGAAAAACACATGGTATCCCTCTGATACACCTATTGTCATAAAATATCACTCGTTCTCGAAAGAAACAGAAAGCACGATTAAATCAGTAACACAGACAGTGACTCAAAAAGCTCAGGATGCGGTAAATAGCGCTGTTTCTTCTGCGCAAAATAAAACATCCGAGATAGTAGCATCTGCTTCATCTATAATTTCCGATACTATCGATGAAGTATCCAACGGCGATACAACTTACAGCCGTTCGGTGTCTCCTTCCGCATGGTCATATGACTTATGCTTCGTACACCGATATATTGACTATGATGCCTACTATGCTATCCGAAAAAACGACGGCACCGTTCGCTATTTCACTACTAACGATTTAAGTGTTATGGTCGGCAAGCGGAAAACCGGCAGTTTGCACAGCTCTACGGGAAGCTCTGGTGGAATGGTTGTTTCTTTTCCATACAACGGCGGATTCGAGATATCTCTTCGCTACACTTATGCTGATAAAGATAACACCATTACAGTCACTGCAGCCGACGGCACAGCCACTGATTTTTCGCTTATAGGCTCCGCCGCTGTCAAAAGGGTGCTTTCTTCTGACGACTACTTCGATTGGGATTCTTCTCAGCCGAAGCCGGAATCCTCCATTACAAACCGTGCAACGATTTCATCTTCTTCCGATGCGTCCACATCGTCCAAAGAATCCCTCTCTCCCGAATTACAGGATGAGTTGACCCAAGCACTTTTAGACTACTATAGCCGCCCTTCCATGTACTCTTACGATCTTTGCTATGTGCGGCATGGTAAAGATTATGATATGTACTATGGCATCTGGTTTGGCGATGGTTCGGTGCGCAGTTTCTCTACAAATGGTGACCTGTCTGTACAAGTCGGCAAAATCACATCAGGAAATCTTGAAACAGGTATGACTGTCCATTATCCATACGACGGAGGATGGAATGAAACCATGAAGTATACTAAATCGGGTTCGGATCAAACAATTTCTGTAACATTAAGTGGTTATACTGTTACGTTTACAAAAATCACGCCAGACGCCATGAGAAAAGTTCTCAGTACTGACGATTACTATGACTGGGTAGAATAATTTTGCAAAGCCGCTTCTGCTCGCAGGGCGGTTTTTATTTTCCTCCACGGGCATGTGTCACCCGGTCTGCGCTCTTCGTAAGCCGGCTTCAGAGCGCTCTCATCCCCATAATGGATGGCCTTGTGTGTCGCGTCTGACACGCTGATGACATTCTCGGGGTCGAACAACGCTTCCCGGTGCTCCAAAATATCCTCTTTCGTCAAAGGATTGATGTGGTGTATCGTGATGCGCGCCCGGCTCACCTTTCTATCGTTTGTCATAATGTCTGCGATAGGGTGGTCTTTGCACCCGAGGTCACAGCCTCCGTCCCGCACGATGATCCTGTCCCGGAACTGCCGCCACTCCTTCGAGCGGTAAAAGTCCTGATTCAGGTATCGGTCGAACCCGAAGGTGTCCTTTCCCACCGTCCCGTGTAACTGCAAATACTTCAGTCTCTCCTCGAACGTCCCACATCGGCACATCTCGCTGTAGCTTTTCATTTCAGTGTCCTCATGAGTTCATACACCAGTAATATCATGCCATGCAGGTCCGCCCCGCAAAGTGCAATCCAGCTCAAGGTATTGTCCGGTTTCTTCCCCAGCCATACCGCCAGCAGAAAGGCCGCAAAACATGCAAGGAAGCTCGGCAACAGTATCCTCTCGAACTCCGTCATAGGGGCGCCTCTTTCTCAGATGTACCCGTGGTCCATTGCAAATGCACCCGCAATCAGGAATGTAACCGTCGCAAGAAACACGGCGCACACCATATTGTCCTGTTTCTCGTTCACGCCGCCGTATTCGCAGAACCAGAACACCTCTCCAAACAACGCCGGGACTGCCACGACCCACAGCATCCGGAACACCTCAGCACTCATACTCTTCTCCTTCGCCATCATCCTCGCCGGAATACACCTTCATGGCTTTGAGCACTTCCAGGTACAGTTCCTCGTTGTCCTTCGCTGCATTGATAGCCTCTGTCTTTGCCCGCAGCAGTTTGTTTTCTTCCTCGAGCTTCTGCTTTTCCAGCATCGTCTTACTCGTCGCCAGCTTCAGGAAGTGGGTGGTCTCTGCAGAAGAGGCAGTCCCCTCACGCATCCGCTTTTCTACCAAGTCCATTGCCAGTAAGATCATCTGGTTTTCTCGTGCTTCCGGAGTCAGTGCCGGCCTCATCGCAGGCAGGTCAGCGCCGGAAGTTTTTCTTGCGCCCATTTCCGGCACCATCCTTTCTAATCTTGAACTAAAAGGCTTTTCTAAGGGTTCACGGGCATGTCAGAGCAAAGCAGTAATCCGACACAAAAGGAGGAAATGATTTTGGAAAGTTCTGTTGGAGGCTGAACGATCATGAAAATGTATCCACACCCGTATTGCAGAGGTATAAAATGGGGAGTATCCCCGTGAACCCTTAGAAAAACCGCCGAAGCCCGGTCTACTCCCCAGACCTCGGCAAGTTTGCTTTTGTCAGTTGTCCTATAAAGCCGCGAAATTCTAATGAGTTTTTCGCACATTCGATATATTGACTCCTATTCAACTTTACGATAGCTTTGGTACCAAAGGAGAAAGCAGTATCCATCTATCCCTAAAGAAAGGAGGTGCACTCGAAATGCGAAACAAGAAAATTCGGCAGTTATCCAAATATCTCTCTGATTCACAGCACACTCATTGCGTCCCTGTAACTATGGAGCAAATGCATCAGAACATCATCGGCGCTCTCAAAATTTTCAATTCCTATATGAGTGTAGTTGTTGAAGAGAGTCAGAACAACTGAGTATAAAAACGCTGGTATCTGTATGGAGGTTCAGATGCTGGCGTTTTTGCTTTGTAAAATATCAATGGAAAACTGGCACCAGGGCCTGAAAGCCCAAATATCAATTTTCCCTCCGGAGAAATATCAAAGACCGGCGCGATTTGAGAGGGGGTGTCATTTTTGCGACCCCCTCCCTATCCCCTTATGCGCTTTGCGCAAGGGTCGTGTCGTCTTCGACCTCCATCTTGAGCTTCTTGTAGATGTTGAGCGGGTCGTTAGCAATGATTTCGTCAATAGCCTGCTCAATTTCGTATGCGTTCTCTGCATCCGTCAGCTGGTCAGAGGTATAGGCCAGCCGCATCAGCAGTCCGCAGGAGTTGTAGCCCTTATCCATATCGAAACGATACCAGTCCTCGAACTGGCTGTATGGATTGTAAGGGTTATCGGTCGTTGTTAAAAAGCATCGAATCATAGTTCAAAGCCTTCCTTACTTATTCAGAGCACTGTAAACAGTGGACTCGGGAACACCACAAGCTTTGGCAATTTCGTTATAGGTATACCCGTTGGCGAGCATCGCTTTTGCTTTGGCCATCTTCGCGTTGGTTATCACAGTAGCAGTCTTCGGCATTGCCCGCTTAACAATTTCATCCGACTTAGAAGCATTAAGAATCTTTGTCAACTTGGAATCCGAAATTGCACCTTTCTGCACAGCTTCCCATTCACGGTCTGTGAACGTAATGCGTGTCTTGCTTCCGCTTGCTCCGATTGAATCACGCGCACGCTGCATCTCAACAGAAGAGATCTTCTTGATTTCCTTCTTATCAAGCTTAGGATCAAGGTCCAGAGCCTGAATCTTTGCCTTAATGTTCGCGTTTGCTATCACCATGGCGCGGCGCTCTTTCGGCTTGTTAGCAATGACAGCCTCAAGCTTCGCGTTGATGGAATCAACTTCCGCACGATACTCTTTCGCAGCCGCAGGGCTATAAACCAAGCCCTTCATGTTAGCAGCTTCTTTCCGAGCCTGCCGTGCAAGTGCTTTCAGTTCGTTCGAGAAATCTGCATACAGATTCTCCTGCGGTGTACCGGAAGAGAGGGTGCGCGCATCGGGCGTCATGGAAATGAGGCTTACCTTCTGCTGTGCATCAACAAGCTCGCCTTTCTTCTTATCGAAATACCGGCGG
>OIZP01000746.1_pt1 | contig 19161 bp, 12 predicted proteins | sample 1588531 | NCBI WGS metagenome assembly OIZP01 (sample SAMN03283283) | human gut metagenome | biome: human-associated habitat; material: feces | host: Homo sapiens | place: Peru | collected 2012
AAGGGGAATAAAATCCCTTCACATACCTGGCTACCTTATCTCAGCCCTACCAGTCAATGCAATTAATAGCAGTGCTATATCTGAACCGCAAAAAGCAGTGAAAACATTTGGACGTAGGCAGCAAGTGAATCTTCTCCCCAAAGATGTATCCAATTTGAATTTGACCAAAACACTTTAGTAAGAATTAGTCAACAACCTTCCACTCGCCTCCATTGCGTGAGCCTCCGATACGAATTATCCGACCACTTTGCTTCAACTTCTTGATATGGTAAGCAACACCATCTTCTGTAATTCCACATACGGATGCTATCTCTTTTGCCGTAACCTTAGGATTTTTACTTATTATTTTGAAAATAATTTCCGTTGTATCGGTAGGAGTTTCCGTAGTAACCGTAGCATTTTCTGTAGTTGTTTCCGTAGTTGTTTCCGTAGTATCCTTGATGTTTCTTTCCAACTTAAGGCAAGTTTCGATTCGGTCTGGATTACTCTTTTCCTCTACTGTGGGTATGCTCCAACCGTTATCCTCCATCCTTTTGCTATTACATCTGCACCAGTGCCACCTTTCTCGCCAATACCCAAGAATACAAACATCTTTTGGATTACAGGGTTTCTGCACACACTATGCCCTCCTTCATAGTATTCTTCCATGCTCACAAGCATTGTGCCAGGATTTGACAATACAATACGGTCGAAGTATCTGTCGATTACAATATTACCTCTCACTGTATATGCTGCATGAACAAGACTGTTGGCAAAGGCTTCTCGTAAAGCTACATGAGCCGTGGTTGTATTATTCCTCATCTGATTATTATCAATACTGAATGGCACTGGCAACGCATGTTGTAACAAAGGCAAAACACGAGTGAAGAACTGATAAAGGTTAGCTTCCTATGTTCCATCTGGATATATACGATTTGTCCAACGTATCTGAGGGTCATCACTCAAATGCTCACGATAGTCTGGGAAAAACTCTTGGCAACATTCTGGGTCGATAATGCCATTGGTCTTGCCAAACATAAGCATTCCGGCAACAGTAAATCCTTCTGTTGAAGTAGCTCTATCTTTACGATAGGCACCTATGTTTTCCAAAACTGTTTATCATCTATCTCTGTCCAAGGATGATTTTCGTGTTTGATGTCGTATGCACGGCGGTATTGGTGAAGAGTCTGCATTTCAATGTCTTCAATGGAGTAACCTCGTAAAATTCGAGAGTCAGCAGATGCCTTCATGTTGTTGGCATCCGAATACATCTGCTTTATCTCATCATCGGTACAGAGATAATCGCCCTCGTCCCTACGCTTATAGGTGTGTCCGAATGGTGTAAGCGTAAGGTGTATTGGGCGCAAGTCGTATTGAGCACGTGGCATTCTAAAGGCAAGTAGATATTGCCCCCCCATCAGTCATTATTTCTTCTATGTCACTCTCTACCAACAGCGGAATATTTACGCACGACTTATTGTGTGCATCATCCCAAAACTGCTTTCGGTATTTTGCAATAACTTCTTCTGAAAGACCATCTGGCGTAAATTTATGATTCTTCTCCTTCACTCCCAACACTATCGTTCCACCATTAGTATTGGCTAATGCAGAGAAAGAACGCCAAAATTCAGTTTTTGGGAAACCACCAGCTGCTGACTTGTATTCCACTTCGGAATTCTCCTTTAGTTGGAGTTTTAAACGTATTTGGTCTGCGATGTTCATATTATTCAGCTTTAACAATTAACTCATACATGATATGAGTCATTTTTTTCCTTTAGAAAGCATAGAATTTTTCTTGCATTTTCTCTTTGAGATTGAACTTCTTTGTGGTGTCCAAAGCACGCTCAATGCAGATAAACTTATTGTCTGTATGATGCATGAAGTATTCTACAGTTTCATCATTAAGATTTGCATCCACAGTGATGTAGGCTCCTTTTTCTCCATCTGTTGCCCAATAAACAGTGTTTTGGGTAAAACGGTCTTGCTTTTCCAGTTTATAGGTGAGCATAAAGCCTTGCTTAATGAGAATCTCAGTTATCAACTCTTCGTCATAAAAGGCGATAGAAAGTTGGCGCTCTTTTTCCTTGATGTAATCATGGAAAATGGCAAGATTCTCATCCTCGTTCTTTGTAGGGTCTGGCGCAAAGTCGGTTCTAGGGAAACTTGACTTTGACAAGGTGAAGACCTTGAAGCCGAGCTGATCGAGTTGCTGCTTGTAGTCCTCGTCTATGATTTTTCCTTCGCTTTCTTTCTGATACTTTTCTACTACTGCTTTATTGCGGGCAATGGTTATTTCGCTGATAGTCTTGTAGCCAGCTTTATATGCAGGTGATTTTTTATCCGTAAATTCAGGAATTTGAACAAGAATAAATTTTCTATGAGCTTGTTGTTTATTGTTGAGTTTAACCACAGAATGACCAGTTGTACCAGAGCCTGCAAAGAAATCAAGAATGAGGTCGTTTTCATTTGTTGCGATTTCAAAGATCTTGCTTAATAATCTTGTCGGTTTGGGATTATCAAAAATATCAGCTGCTCCTAACATCTCTTTTAATTCTTTTGCAGCTTCTTGGTTATGACCAACTTCTTTATTTGTCCACCATGTCCATGCATTTGCTCCGTCTACTTCAGATAAAAACACTTTCTTTCGTGGTCGAGATGAACCATCTTGGCCAAACCAAATTCTATTGTCCTTAACCAATTCTTCGAATGTTTCCTTCGACAAAGCCCAACATCTTCCTACAGGAGGAGCATACTCTATACCCGTTGGTGTTTTAATAGTATAGAATTGAGATTCTGTAGCATGACCAGTTTGACCAGTAATATCTACCGAAGCCCAATTACCACGAGGATCATTATCTGGATTCTTATATTCAGATGCTCTTTCCTCTGTTAATTCAACCTTATTTAATGTTGGTTTTAGCTTCTCGATATTTTTGGCATAAACTAATATATAATCATGGGCTGGACCGAGATTGCATCTTGCGTCTGGAGAAGTACGTTTCTGCCATACAATATTTGCCACAAAATTCTCTTCAAAGAATATTTCATCACATAACTTATGAAGATGATGTATTTCATGATCATCTATGGATATGAAAATAACTCCATCCTCTTTCAATAAATTACGAGCAATCAAAAGGCGGCTATATATTAGATCTAACCAAGTGCTATGATAACGACCTTCTGTAGTAGAATTAGTATCAATGTTTGTACCGTATTCGCTTCTTTCCCAGTATTGTTCTTTACTTTCGTAATAATTATCTTTATAAACTCGGTCATCTCCCGTATTATATGGTGGATCAATATAGATGCACTTCACCTTGTTTCGATAGCTGGAAGTCAACACTTTGAGCACTTCGAGGTTTTCACCTTCAATAATGATATTCTCGGTAGTTTCTGAATTTACGCTTCGCTTCTCGTCATAATGCAGTGTGGCACGTGTTGGGGTAAAGGCATTACGTTTCGCAGCTGATTTACCAAACCAGCGGAACTCGTAACGCTCTGTTTCTTCTACATTATTTGGGTTCACAGCCTTTTTCACCTCGTTTATATCAAGGTATCCTTCTTGTGTAAACCAGTCAGGGAACAAATCACGCAGTTTGTTGAGTCGTTCCTCGTTCATATCGGGTGAAAGAGTGATATGGTCTTTATATGTTTCCATTGTCTTTTTCTGTATTTATAGTTTGGTCGGCTTGCGACTTGAATGTTTTATATTCACGAATAGGAGCTTTGTAGTAAGCCTCGATGCCTATTGAGCGGAAATGTTTGATGGCACATCTTATTCTTGCTACTTCGTGAGGAGAAAGGGCCTTGGTGTCTGAAATGTCGTTCGTGCCCTTTATTTCCACAACAAAGTAATACTCCTGCTTGTCGTTCGTGTTTTTTAAGGACACCCGCTTTAATACCACACCAAAGTCAGGATTGTATGAACCTATAGGGGTTGGTATCTTATACCACGCAGGGAACTTCAGAAAGCATACCACATCCGAATCACTCTTATCGGCATCTAAAGCAAAATCACGTTCATAACTGCTGTCATACAATGATTTATCCCAAACGCCATGATTAGGAGTGGAAACATAATTCTCACATCCGTCTTTTGTAAAGTCCTCAAAGTTGAAAGGGAAATGCTCGTTGGTAGGTGAATATTCTACGCATCTTGTTAGCTCTTCCAACTGAATCTGCTTGATTTTGAATACCGCCTGTTCCATATACACTGGCGGATTCTTTAAGTATTGTTCTTTGTTGGTGATACCGAGCAAAATCTTTAGCACCGAGTTGTAGCATAGACCGGTCTTCTCGCTCAAATCTTCAAGTAAATCCTGTGGAGCGAAGCGGCCATGCAGCTTGTAATCTTCCGATCCGATGTATTCACGAGACAAATCTTCAATGTCATTCACTTTGTAGCTCGCCACCTCAGCCTTGTAATCTCCAATGCTTATCTCGTTAAGAGCTTCTACGGAACGACGGATGATAGCATCTTCATCGAAATGCACACGATAGGTGGTCTTCTTAGCTATAACATTCCAAAAGCGACGGAACATGCTGTTGAATGTTTCGTCCTTCTTCATCTTGAACGTTACTCTATTTTTGTGCTCACCTTTATGTGTATGCTTCAATTTAGCTCCTGCTTTATTTGAGCCGAAAGCTTTCTCATTCTCGTTTTGGTAGCTACGTGCAAAAGTTTCGTATGTCTCGTTGGGGACAACCGTGAGTTGGTTGATGATTTTATCGTCCGTTGCATCTTCTGGGTCATAGATGCGCTGACCTTGTTGGTTCACGCAAATACGAAGACCGCGGCCTATCTCTTGTCTCTTCTTGTTCTCAGAGTAGCTCTCGTTGAGAGTGGCTATTCCGAACACATTTGGATTGTCCCATCCTACACCAAGTGCCGAATGAGAGAATATAAACTCTATAGGACTGTCGAACGACAATAGCAGCTGCTTGTTATGCAGTATCTGGTCGTAAATATCCTTATTGTCTTTGTTGGTTCTCTCATTATCCGTGTATTCTCCTTGCGAGGTTTTAGCAAAGTAGAATCCTTGAACTGCCTTGATTTGCTCTTCTGTAGGACAAATGCCATCATGAAACTCCGCATACACTTTGGCAAATTGCTCCTCAAATATATTCTTTATGACAGGATTGGTGGTGCTCATATAGTTTGCCACCCTATCAATGAATATGAGAGAGAGGTTCTTAATGCCTAACGGCTTTAGGCGAAGCTGGTTTTCGAAGTGGCGACGAATGAGCCACTCCAGCTGTAATGCCCAGATTTGTTCCTTATTGGCGGAAGAATCTCCTTGCGCTATACTTGTTCCGTTGGTAAACTCCACTATCCATTTTCTTGTGCTCATCTTCTTGTAGATGCGGCTGATGGTGAAATCGGCATACGAGTCATTACCTGATTTAAACGCAAGATTATCTCCCTTTTTTAGGAAATTAGAATCTTGGAACTTGAAATTTTCTTTTGTCTTGTTGAATTTCCAAAGTTTCAATTTTACCTTTGGTTCGCCTTTGGTTTCTTGTACATCGCTAATTTCTATTTTCAAGGTTGCTTCGTCGTTTTTCTCAGTCACAGTGAGCACCTCAATTTTCTTGACAAGTCCAAGACGATAGCTGTCACTTGGCGTGAGTTGGTAGAGCATGTTCGTCTTTACTGCATGGGTTGCAGAATAACGAAACTTGAACAAAGGATGCAACTTTGAAAGCCATTCCTTGGAATTGTCAGTATCCATTCCTTCTTGAGGCTCGTCCATAAAGATGATAGGGCGTGTTCTACCAACGGATTCGATATGAGGTTTGTTGTTGAACAAGTCTTCACGTACGGCTTGATTAAGAATCTTATCTTCAGAATTGAACGAAGCCATTGTCATAATCATCAACTGTGGAGTCTCTGCCGTGATGAAGTCTCTTAGATAACTCAACTTGGAACTATCATAGACAAAAGCGTTCAGAGAGCAATCATATCTTTCCTCCAACTGTTTTTTGAAATTTGAGTATGTGTCAATGACTCCCTGGCGAATAGGAACGGACGGAACAAGAACTATGAACTTTGTGAGTCCATATTCCTTATATAGTTCAAATGCCGTTTGAATGTAAGTCAGAGTTTTGCCAGTACCTGTTTCCATCTCGATGCAAGCATCGTTGGTGTCTTGAAGATAGGCATTAGCGAGGTGAATATTGTTTTTCTCGGCTACTTTTTGAATGTTGGCAAACAACTCGTTTGAAGACAAAGAGCAATAATTAGCCCGTATGTCTTCAAACGTAGCATTATCGTATGTGTTTTTCTCCATACCTCGAAACACATCCACCACGCTATGAATGGCTGTCTTTTGGTGTTCTGGATTTTCTAATCTGAATTGCATTTTGTTATTATGTCGAAGATTCTACAACTGTGTCGGTCGGCTGTTCATTATACAATGAAGCGTCAGCCATCAAAGGCTGCTTGATGTTATCTGTTGACTACAAATATAAAGAATCTTATTCAGACGAAAGAACAAAACATTGGAAATCTATACTTTTGGCATCACATTCCTGTAATTTGAGATGATTTGTGGTAATGGAACCACCGAGGGAAATGTATGTATCTACGCTGCACTACATGTTATCAATGAACGAAAGGAAGTTCTGAATGATGAATTCGGTATAAACGACCTCATCGGTAGCAAAGAGTATTGTCCAATGTGCGACACATTCTCTCCGATAGTTGCCACAACCATTCCAATCCATGCTCGTGAGAAATTTTTCAACGGCAAATATTGCTCCTTGTGGAGAGCTAAGCGCAATGTTGGCTTTCGTAGCAATAGCCATAATACCATAATAGATTGCTTTGGCTTCTTTCTCATCGAAATCTATTTTGCTTGATTATCAAACATCACCTATTGCAACACCTAGCATAGCTGCAAGTATATTAATCTGATTTATTTCTCGGATTTGAGTATTTTAGCACAGATTATTTCTCGGATTTGAGTATTTTAGCACAAATTATTTCTCAGATTTGAGTATTTTCGTTATTTTTGTGTCTGTTATTCAAGAAATTACAACTATGACAGAGTACATACAAAGAAATATAGATTCAGAACTCACCTCATGGAAAGAAGATACAATGCGAAAACCATTGTTGCTTCGTGGTGCCCGACAAGTAGGAAAATCATCAGCAGTTAAAAACTTCGGAAAACAATTCAAATATTTCGCCGAAGTAAACTTCGAACGCAACAAAGCGATAAAAACATTTTTTCAAGGCGATATAGATGTACACTTGATTACAAAAAAAATCAGTAGCTATATCAATATCCCTATAGAAGCAGGTAAGACGCTTCTCTTCTTCGACGAAATTCAAGAATGTCCTGAAGCTATCATGGCATTACGCTTCTTCAAAGAAGATTATCCAGAGCTACATGTCATTGCCGCAGGATCTCTTCTTGAATTTACGCTTCAAGAACTACCTACTTTCGGAGTAGGGAGAATTCATTCGCTCTTCATGTATCCTATGACTTTTGATGAATTTCTGCATGCCAATCATGAAGAAGGTCTCATCAATATTAGAAATGAAGCATACAGAAACCTATCCATAGAGCAAGTCTTCCATGACAAACTTGTAGAATACTTTCGTACCTACCTACTTGTTGGAGGCATGCCAGAATCTGTACTCGCATGGATTAAGACTCATGACTTCAACCAATGCAGAAACATCCAAGAGGACATCATACTGACATACGAAGATGATTTCAGCAAGTATAAAAAAAGAGTTAATCCAGACTTACTACGCACAACAATGCGTGGTATTTGTCATCAGACAGGAGAAAAACTGACATATAAGCAAATATCAGTAGACTATCAGAGTTCACAAATCAGAGAAGCCCTCCGCCTATTGACACTTGCTGGAATCGTGACACCTGTCGTTGCTACCTCAGGCAATGGCATTCCCTTGGATGCCGAAGCCGATGAGAAGAGCATGAAAGTTCTCTTCCTTGACCCTGGATTATTGTTAGCAGTACTTCAACTAGAAGGTGACTTGTCTCGACAACTCATAGAGCTTATTTTGGCTGGCACCCCACAGGAACTAGTTAATAAGGGAGGTCTAACAGAAATGGTTGCAGGACTTGAGATTATGCGTAACAAACCATGCATACAACGGCAAAAGATGTTTTATTGGGAAAAAAGGGGAAAGAGTGTTGCTGAGATTGACTACCTCGAAATACACAATATGAAGATTACGCCTATCGAAATCAAATCGGGTACGCAAGGTGGCATGAAGAGTCTTTGGCTATTCATGAGAGAGAAAAAACTCACCGAAGCGTTCCGCTGTTCTCTTGAGAATTTTGGAACATTCGATTACATTGACAAACAGGATGATGATGCTGTAAGACACGTTATCATACTTCCTCTCTACGCACTATCTCTGTTGAGAAGCCATTCTTAGCAAAGAAACAATTAGGACGATTATATAAAATTAGAGCCTTGACAAAAAAATCAAGGCTCTTCATTTGCCTCACAAGCTTGAAGTTATCTCGCCCTTTCGGAGGTTTTTGCGATGTAAAGATATAAAATAATACAAAATTTAACACACATAAACAAGGCGCTATAATATTAGAACGGATAACCAATGGCGAAGTGCAAACCTAAGCCATCTTTAAAGCGTTCTATGTTATAGAAGCCTGATTTAGAGGTTCGATAGGGGGCGTGTAGGGCTATGCCCACATCGAAACGCAACACTAGGAAGTCTAAGTCGTAACGAATGCCTGCACCTGTGCCGAGCGCTATGTTCTTAAGCGTAGAAAGTGTGACTTGCGCACCAGGACGCATGGCGTCTTTTTTTAAAGTCCATACATTACCTGCATCCAAGAATATGGCACCATGAAGGTCGCCAAATAGCTTTTTGCGATATTCTATGTTGCCTTCTAATTTAAGGTCGCCCGTTTGGTCCATATATGAATATTTGGAATTTGCAGGACGATAGGCACCAGGACCAATGGTGCGCACAGTAAAGGCACGCACACTGTTGGCACCGCCCACATAGAATTGGTCGGCGTAGGGGGCTGACGTACTGTTGCCATAACTATAAATGACACCACCAAACACACGTGCAGCTAAATAACTGGTGGGAGTGAGACGGTATTTTTTGTGCAATTCAGCTGTAACCTTGATGAATTGTGCAAAAGGATTTCCAAGCAATTCTTTGTCGCGACGATTAAAGCCCTTACCACCGATGGCATAGATAGACGAAGTGAGGTTACCCGCCTCTTTTATGCTAAACTGCATCCACCAAGGGTTGGTTCGCCACGAGCGACTTTGGTAGGTGAATGTGTATGACAACGAAGGTATGAACTGGTTACGCATAGACACGTAAAGTGCAGGATTCGCATTCATGATAGAGTCGAAAGTGGCTGTTGTGTGGTTAAGACGGTCGAAATCGAGGCTGAAAAACGTGAGGTCGTGTTGCGACGTTTCGCGCCTGTACCAATGATAGCTACCACTAAGACCAAATGTTACCATGTTAAAAAACTTGGAGCGGTTTTTCCAGTCGGCATCTAAAGCGAATTGTGTGGAAGCCTGATAACGACGGCCACGACTTCGGGTTATGCCAGGGCAAATAAAACGTGGGAACTTAAATGCCAACTGCGTGCCCAATTCGTAAGAGTTGAGCAATGAGTTGCGTCCACCAGCATTCTTACCTGTTTGCCATTCGTAAGAACCAAAAATTTTAAACGACACTTTTTCGGCACCGCGAAAGGCATTACGTTTTGCCAATTCGTAAGAAATACCAGGACCAACCTGCTGGTTACTTTTCATGGTGGCGTTCATTTCGAACGTTGAGTCGTAAAGTTTATCCATTACGGCAGAAATCACGACATCGAGCGTATCGCAAGAAGCCGAGGTGTCGCGTGGCACATAATTAATATCCATTTGACTCAATACACCTAACTGGCCAAGTTTTGACATGGTTTGTTTTTGTGCAGCAAGACGATAGAGGTCGCCATGAGTATGTACCATCGCACGTCGCCACACATTAGAACGCAGTGCCATTTTCTTTCCGCCAAAGGTATATGTGAAATTGCGTCGCACAATTTGTGTGTCGAGTGGTTCGCCCTCGTAGTTACGTAGATTGATGTAGAAGTGTCCGATAGTCCAACGGTGTTTGGCTCTTTCGGTCATGTTGTCGGCAGGCAACACTTGCAACTGCACATAGTTTTTGCGCTGAATGGTATCGGCACGAAATGTAGTCATATTGGCTGCATAATAGTAAAAACCATGTTCACGCAGTTTTTCTTCAATACGTAATTGTTCGTTCGACAAATTCACCACGCTAAAAGCATCACCTTTTTTGAGCAGACGCCCTTTGTCGAAGTAACGAATTACACTAAACATATCCTCGGGATAGTCTTTATAGACAATAGAGTCGAGTCTGTAAAGCTGTCCTGCTCGCACATTATAAGACACCTGTGCCTTTTTCTTGTTCTTTTTGTGAGTAAGCACGTTGTAGTCTACCTTGCCATGAAAATAGCCATAGTTGTGCAACGTATTTGTAGCCACCTTAGCACGCATTTCGGGACTTACCTGACTTATCAATACGGGGTCTGTGCCAAAGGTTTTGAATATCCATTTACCTATCGCGCCATTTGCATCGTAGAGACCATTATGCACCCAAAGTCCGATTTTCCAAGGCCAAGTTATCGACGATGAACCAAAGATGGCATTGTTGGGCGGATAAGCCAATACGGCATCCACTTCTTCCTTGGCTGTGGCAAAATCAGCTTCGTTCTTTTTTTGTGCCTCACGTTGTGCTTTTTTCTCTTCTTTGGTCAGTTCTTTGTGGTTTGCACCCAAAAGCGAGTCTGCATTTAACGTGGTTTTTCCCTCAATCACTTGGTTAATTTTAGTCAGCGCATCAGCTACAGCCGTAATTACGCCCGTAGAGTCATTCCCCTTCTTACGCTTGGCAGCAGGGTTATCGGTATATGTAATGTCTTTTATGCCAGTGTAGAGTTGCTCCCCATCGGGAATGGCACGTGTAGTAGAGCACGCTGTGAGCAATGTGGCACTGGCAAGGATTGAAAGCAATATATAATAAATGCGCATGATGCAATGGTTGGTTTTGGCAGGGTGGTTTTAAAATAGAACCACCCTATTCATTGTCTTATCGTGTTTTGCTTGTGCTTTTTTTCTTTTTGAAAATAAACAGTTCGCCTAAGCGGTCGGTTTTACGTCGTAACACAAGACCGACGCCTGTTTTGGTGAGTTGTCCTTCGAGCGGGTCTTGTGTATCACGGTCATAGAACACCTTTACATAGCGTGTGGCGCCTTGGTCTAAGCGATATTCCACCGACACATTGTTGATGAAACTTTCGGCTGAATTTTGGGCATCAGAACCTGTTGAGACCTTACCACCTATAATCACACTAATGCGATTGCCCCAAAAACGCTTGGCAAATTGGAAGGAGTAGTCGGTAGTAGAGGTACCCATGTCTGACGTACCGCTTTCTACACCCAGGTTTATGTCGATGGTTTTGAGCGCCGAACCTGCAATGTTTTGAATTTCGCTCTGCAAGAAAGCGTTGAGGGCATTGTTTGCTTGGAAGCCTGAACCCGAAAGCATGGTTTCGTCGGTCATATACATGCCCGTAGCCATCATGGTTACAGCAGTTTTACCACGTTGTTCGGTAGACATGGTGGCTAACTGATTCTGGATATTCAAATCCTCGGGTGCTTCGATGGTAAACTCTAACCCCATGTCATTGAGTGGTTTGGTGATTTTTACACCCACATCGAATGCCACCGAACGTTGTCGATCGTTTTCTGTAACCACTGCCTTGGTACGCTCTTTGGCTGCAATATTAAGCGTAGGATTCATTACGTCGCCCGTAAACTCAACATAAGACCCTTGCACAAGTTGGAAGGTCTTGAGCGGAATAATGGGCAACTGATATTTCATTTCACCACTGTTGGTAGTAAAGCGTCCCGTCATACGCATATCGCCTTGTGGGGTCATACGTAGCGTAAGGTTACCACCGCCTTCAAGTTTCACATAGCTCTGACCATCTTCACTAAGATTGCAATGGAAGAGGGCTGCATCGCTAATAGATATGCCGAGTGTGATATCGACACCCGTAGTAGCTATGGGCTTTTTATCTTCGACTGCTGTTGAATCGCTAAAGTCAGTGAATTGCACCAAGTCGTGCAAACGGTCGTCTACCGAAAGGGGAGAATCTTTAAGCACATAAGTTACATCAGTGCGGTCGAGTACCTCAAGTTTTCCTTTGATAGCAAGGTCATCAATAGTGCCTTTTAGGGTGCCATTATAGTTGGCATACACCTTGCCAAATACCATAGACTTTGCCTTTTTGCGAGTGTTGATTAGCTCAAAGTCGTTTGCCTTCATCGTGAAGTCTAAACGCATGCGCTCAAAGTTTGACATATCGAAAGTACCATTCAACACGAGTGGATTTTTGCCCGTAGAATAGAGGTTGTAATTGTCAAAAAGAATACGGCTATTTTCTATTTTCAAGGCACGTTCATCGGTCAAGAAATCGAAGCCATACACGTCGGAGTAGATATGTGTGCTGTCTAAGTCGAGCGAACCATTTATTTCGGGTTTATTGACCGAACCACGCAGAGTGAGTTCACCCCCTACAATACCTTTAAGTGCCACATCGGTTCCACTCATAAAGCCGTTAAGTAATTGCAGCGGAAAATCGTGTAATTGGGCATCGCCCTCGAATACCCCTCCATCGCGGTCGAAGTAGGTACCATTGCAAGCCAATACTTCTTCGCCATTCGAGCTAATAAAGGCTGAAGCATGGTGCTCGCCTCCTGTCTTAGGCAGATATAAGGCATCAATGCCTACGTTGCCTAATGGGGTGTCTTCATATTTAAAGCCATCGGCTTGCAACGAAGCCATTGCCGAGAACTGTTTTGAACCTTGATCTTCTGTTACGTGGATATCGCCACTCAACATACCACTTAATTGAGGCATAAAAGGAATTACGGTAGAGAGTTCGGTAAGGTTTACTTGGTTCACACTTACGGTTAAATCGTTCACCGAATCTTTTGGTTCGCCATAAAGTTTTAGACCTGTGCCATCATCAGCCAATAGGTTTAAGTCAGCCCGCACAAGGTTGTTTTTGTCAATAAACACATAGTTATTGTCGTTTACCGTGAACTTGCGATATGCTAACACGGGATTGTGCGGATAAAGGTTTATATTGATGCCATCGTCTTGCAATGAAGCTTGCAATCCAAGGTTCACGCCACAACGTCCCGTGCGGTCGAAATAGCTCAACTCTACGCCTGCACCTGCCTTCAACAGGTACGATTTCATGCGAACTTCAAACGGATTGGGGTTCTTGCGATTATTCTTTACCAATCCTGCCATTTGCACGCCCGTAGAGTCTTGGAAGATGTGCATGTCGACCGTATCGAGCAATAAAGCACCCACACGAATTGCTCCCATGCGTGCATCGCCCTTCATGCCCACAGTGGGATTGGCTTGTAAGTCGATGTAGGCTGAGTTAAAGGTGTAGCCCTTCATGTGTGCCAAGTTATAAAGCGGATTGTTCTGCCCTGCACGCAACTTTAGATTGATATGGGGCAAAATGGTTTTAAGCTTTTCTTGATCGAGGTTGTATGTTTTGAGTTCTTTGCCTAATTCTGTGGCAAAGCGAGTTAGATCTTTGGTGAGATATGGCACATCGCCCTTGGCACCTAGATTAAGATAGAGGTCGCCTGCCGAAACCATGGCTGTGGTGGTGTCACGGTTTGTGCCAAAGTCTAAGTAAATGTCTTTGGCTTGTGCGCCCATACGCGGTGTGGTAAAGTAGTTGTCGCGTATGCTGCCATTGAGACTATATGCTGTGAATTTTTTGTTTGTATTAAAATGCAAATCTATGTTTGTAGCCAAACTCAGCGTGTCGGTTATCAGTCCTAATCGCAACAAGTCGATGTGGGGCACTGAGAGTTTTAACTGCGCATCATAATCTTTTGCAGTAATCAATGCTTCAAGGTCACCATTCACTTGCAACAAGGGGTTGTTCATGTCGATGTGTGCATGAGCATGTCCACCCTGTAAATTTGCACCCAACTTTAATCCACTCAAGTCGTAATGGTCGTAGTGCAAAGCATCGGCACGCACATCAGCGCGAAGCGTGGCACGGGGAGAGAGTACGTCGAAATTATGTCCTGAGGCTTGGATATTGCCTGAGAAGGGACCCACAGGTACACCGCGCACAATTTGGGCTATGGGGAAATGGTTGGCACGGGCTTTCAGTTGATAAACCTCGCTGCGTGTGTTTACTTGTGCCTTTGCCACTAACGAGCCTCTGCCACAAGTTGCATTTATGCTAGCTGCATAATTATTGCCATTGAATGTTACATTGCCACGTGCACCTATGCCATTGGGCACAGATACAGACTGCAGCACAGACTTTGGCAACAGTTGGCGCACTGCTGCTAAATTCTGTGTGCGCAAATTAAAGTTTAGGCGTCCGTTACGCCAATCGTGGAGTGCGTAGTTTACATGTCCGTTTGAGCTAAGGTTGGCAACTCCGGGCAAGTTTACATTGAGTTTGCCAATGCGCAAATGGTCAATGTTTCCACTTACCTCACCCTTTATACTAAGGGGACGATGGGGCAACACACGCAAATATTTTTTATCTACATAGCCCACACTTAGGTTTGCTATGTCATCGTATCCTATTTCAGCATCGAGCAAAGCACGACAATGTCCTCCTTTATTGGCACTGAATGAACAAAAGTCGAAAGCTACATCAGCATCCAAGCGTGAGGCTGTGGTGCGCAGCTTCAGTCCGGGCACACGCAGTTGGGTAGAATCCATATAGATACTACCTAACAGTTGGGTAACATGCAGTCCGCATTTTTCTTTTAACGTAAGTCCGCGTATACCTGCACGTAACACACCATCGGCATTATAACTAAGTGTATCGATGCCTGCCGAGAGGTGGGTCAATGCGATGTGGTTTACATCTATGCCACGCACAGGACGCTCATAAGGCAAGTCGTAGTTGGCTGCCGAACGCTGTAGGTCGAAACGCTGTACGGCATAATAATTTCTGCCTATATCAAAGCAACCACCTCGCAATGCGGCTTTGCCGATATTGGCAAAAATACGCATGGAGTCACCTGGCATTTGTAGGTGTATTTTAGAATTTTCAATGTCGGCTTTCTCTACACCTATATTCCATTGGGCATGACTTTCGGTAGTATCTTTCTGAGCCGTATCACTCAGTAGCACATTGACATCAGCATTACGCAGTTTTACATGGTTTACGTTTATTATTTCTTTTTTCCAATCTACCCCATGTGCTGAGGCGGTTAGTTCGTCGGCAACGCCCACTATACGTGTATCAGATATATAGCTTTTTGTGTCGAGTTTCAACCCATACACTTCTACCCCATCAATGTCGGCACGGCCTTTAAAGAGGGGGAGTAGTTTTACGTTGAGTCTTACATGATTTGCATTGATCAACGTATCGCCTTTTTCCACAGCTGTCATGTGGTGTACCGCTAAATCGAGCGGAAAAGCCAATCGCACTTTGTCGATGGTTATATGCATATCCATCTTCTCAGACAAATAAGCTGCCACACGATGCACTGCAAAGTTTTGTATAGGTGGTATGTAGAGCATAATGGCAAGCACCAAGAAAAGCACGATGGGGGTAGCCACCGCAATGCCAAGCCATTTTGCTATTTTTTTTAGGGTTTTCATTTGCTTCATGTTGCAAATATAGGGGATATTGTGGGAATAAACAAAAATAAGGGTTACATATCCATAGTATACATTATAAGTAGGCATTCAAAATTATTTTATACCATCAATACTAGATTTTTCCATTTTCATATTGCCTTGCCGCATTCTTTTGCCCCTACAGCTGCCTTTCATCAGTCACGTAGCCCGCTACGCTCCTTCTTCAAGACAACTGTAGGAACAAAACAATACGACAATTCAATATAAACTAATTTTGAATACCTACTTAACAACTATTGCACAATGTAAGTAGTTAAATCTGCACTGAAACTGGAAACTTAACTACCCAACATTATGCAATAGTGTGTAATGTTTAACCCTTGTTTTTCTTTTTTTCTTTATATTCCACTGGGGTCATATTAAAATATTCCTTGAAGCAACGTGTGAGGTAGCTGGGGGTAGCGAAACCTACTTCGTATGCAATTTGTGAAACATTTAGTTCAGTGCGTGTAAGTAATTCGGCTGCCTTCTTTAAACGCTCCACACGTAAGAGTTCTACGGGGGTGGTGCCTGTTAAACTTTTTACCTTACGATATAGTTGGGTGCGATCCATACCCATAAGACCTGCCAACTTCTCGACTGTGAAATCAAATTCATGCATTTTATTGCCAATACATTGCAACAACTGTTGCATAAAGTCTTTGTCTATGCTCTCGATATTGGGGGTTGCGAACATAGACTTGTTGTCGAAATATTCGCGCAGACGCTGACGGTTGGCAATAAGATTTTTGAGTTGCACACAGAATACCTCAGGACTAAAAGGCTTTGACACATAAGAGTCTGCGCCACACTCTAACCCCTTGATGCGTTGTTCATCGAGCGAACAAGCTGTGAGTAGCATCACAGGAATTTGTGCAGTATGTGCATCGCTCTTCAGTTTTTTACATACTTCCCAACCATCCATTTCGGGCATCATGACATCGCATATCACGGCATCGGGCACTATACGTAAAGCTTTTTGCAAACCCTCTTGTCCATTGGCTGCACAGGTTACGGTGTATTTATCTTTAAGCAGCAGGGTGAGATAGCTGCGAATGTCTTCATTATCGTCAATAATAAGTACTTCGGGCAACTTCTGAGGTTCTGCCACCTCGTTACCTATTTGCGACAATGCGGGCATAGATGCGATTGATTGGGATTCATCGGCTTCTTCGTTGTCGGAGGGCTGAATATTGGTCTTGGGTTGTGTACAAGGAATGGTAATAATGACTTGTGTTCCCTTGCCCAATTGGCTTTCTGCATGTATGGTTCCACCATGCAACTCCACAAAAATCTTCACAATGGCAAGACCTATACCTGAACCATCGTTGCTCACATCGGCTTGATAGAATTGTTCAAAAATATGAGATAGTTTTTCGGCTGCAATGCCTTTACCCGAATCTTTAAATTCCACAACTAATTGGTTCTTATGGTCTGCCGAAACCTCAATGTGCGCATTAACTTCAATATTACCACCTTCGGGCGTATATTTAAAGGCATTCGAAAGAATGTTATAAACCACACTCTCCATTTTGGCACGGTCTACTGTACAACGAAGCAAGTCGACGTTGTTTGGCTGCACAAAATTGATTTTATAGCGAATCAACTTTTGGTTAGCTATCACACGAAACGAATCACACCATCCTATAAGTGCTTGGTCTATGCGCACCAAGGTGGTGTTAAGACGGAGTTTACCCTCTTCGAACTTTCTAAAATCGAGCATCTGTCCTACCATACGAATTAAAGTACGGGTGTTGGTTCGCACCATATAGAGCAGGTGGTATTGCTCGGGGGTAAGATTGGGCGCATTGCACAATTGTTCTATAGGGGCAGAAATAAGCGTTAGGGGAGTACGTAGGTCGTGCGAAACCCCTGTAAAGAAGCTCAACTTTTGGCGTGTACTTTCTTCAAGTTCCTCGGTCTTTTTTTCAAGGTCGTGGGTGACTGCAACCAACTGATTATGTTGTTGTTCGAGCCTTCGTTTTTGAAGGTCGAGCATTTTGTTGCGGTACATACTCACGTAGTATGCCTTAATGCCAATAACCAACGTAACCCCAATAAGAAGGATGATAATGGCGCTAGCTATGAGAAGCATGTGTTGCATGGAATTTTCAGAGAGCGATTTGTCAATCACGGTGTCCATCTGCACAATGCGACGATCTTTTTCTGCCATCTGATTGAATTGCATACGAAACACACGCATGGTCGATGCATTGATTATGGTAGGAGTGAGTTCGGTGACGCGCTTATAGGGGGTGTTTTGCAAAATTTGCAAGGCTATTTGAATGGCTTTATCGCCACCTGTAGGGTATACAAAAGTGGCAAAAAGTTGACCATTCTCCACATTATACAATCCCCCATCAGACACATTCAAACCATCTACCCCAACCACCTTAATGTGATGAAGATTACGTTTCTTTGCCAAGTCATTCACGCGCACACCTGTACGATCATTGGGGGCTATAATAATATCAGGCACAATGCCTGCATTAAACAGAGAGTCGAGTTGGGTTTCAAGGTGTAATCCCTCCCACCCTATGTAGCATTGAGCTATTATATTTAAGTTAGGATTATTTTTGAGCACATCGTGCAATCCTTTATGGCGTTGTTGTGCCACACGGCTTTTGGCATCGCCCATAAGTTCCACGATTGTTCCTTGGTCATTGAGTGTATGTGCTACATACGAACCAATGTCACGTCCTAAATCATAGTTATCAAAACTTATTAAGGCTGTATAGTTTTTTACGGGCACACTCTGCCCAAGCACAACAACTGGAATGCCACGCTCTATAACTGATTTTATTTGAGAATTTATAGCAGAATCGCACGGTGCAACAACTAACAAGTCAATACCCTTATTGACCAAACTGTCGATTTGCGCTTTTTGAAGCTGTGGATTCATATAACACGAACGAATGTCGAGTTCTACTTTTCGTTTATTAAACGAAGCCTCACGCAACATTTCCGCGTCCATTTGTTGGCACCAAGCATCGTTTGATGTTTGTGCCACACCTATGTGATAGGAAGTACTATTATCAGAGTTGCAAGCCACAGTCATCACGACCATCACCGCATAAAATAGGTAAAGTATAATTTTTTTCATAAGGCGGTATAGAAAGAGTTGCTGTGGCAAAGATACATTATATTTGGTGTAAATACGAGATTATGCGGATAAAAGTTTATGGGGACGTGGAGGGAAGGGGGGCGTTAGGTTGGATTTCAAGATCCATAATTTTGTTCTGCATGATATTTGATAGATTTTTCACGCGCCAGCCTCACCCCATTAGATAGGGTGTTCAAAATCCATGATTTTTTATGATTGATATTTGAAAAAAAATAACATCGTAAATAATTGATATTCAACAATAATAAACGCATAAAACGCCTCAATTCGTGTGTTATTTTAATGGGTCACCCCATTAGGGGTGAGATAAGGTAGCCAG
>OIZP01000747.1_pt1 | contig 19150 bp, 17 predicted proteins | sample 1588531 | NCBI WGS metagenome assembly OIZP01 (sample SAMN03283283) | human gut metagenome | biome: human-associated habitat; material: feces | host: Homo sapiens | place: Peru | collected 2012
TATATATTTCATGCAATTCAGAATATTCTGAAAATTAGCATCTGCGTTCCCAAACTCTAACAAATAGATCCGATAGCCAAAACAGCTGTTTTGCAAACGTCTGAATAATAATCAAAAAAAAGCAAAAGAGACCATGCTCAACACAGTCCCTTGTACTATTTTATTTTTTTCAACTTTCCCTCGGAAGACGTTCGTACAACCATGTCATACGTTTCAATCTTTTCACTGTCTCTTCATCAAACTGTCCTTTCTCCATTCTCCAGGTCCAGTTTCCGCCAAGTGTAGACGGTACATTGATTCTCGCCTTTCCATCCAGGTTCAGTAAATCCTGCATCGGAGTTACGCAAAGATTGGCCTTGCTGCTCATTGCAAGTCGGATGAAATCCCACGCCAGATCATCTTCATCCAGGCGTTGTGCATTCATATACTCTTTTGCAAAATCTCGCGTTGCTTTATCTGTGCTGTGATACCAGCCTCTTGTTGTATCGTTGTCATGAGTACCTGTATACACAACACTATTCTCCGGGTAATTGTGCGGGAGATATGCAGAGCCTCCATTTGGATCAAATGCAAACTGTATTACTTTCATTCCCGGGAATCCACTGTCAGACAACATCTGAAGTACACTTTCTGTTAGGAATCCAAGGTCTTCTGCAATAATATTCAATTTGCCAAGTTTTTCTTCAATTGTACGGAACAGATCCATTCCCGGGCCAGGCATCCATGTTCCATCCACTGCTGTCTTATTTCCATAAGGAATGGAATAATATTCATCAAATCCACGGAAATGATCAATTCTTACTACATCATATAATTTGAGACAATGACGGATTCTCTTAATCCACCAGTCGTATTCTGTCTTTTTATGATATTCCCAATTATACAGCGGATTGCCCCACAACTGTCCTGTTGCAGAAAAATCATCCGGAGGACATCCTGCTACTGCAACCGGATTATTCTCTTCATCAAACTGGAATAATTCCGGAGATGCCCATGTATCTGCGCCGTCAAATGCTACATAAATCGGGATATCTCCAACAATCTGAATTCCCTGTTCATTTGCATAAGCATGAAGCTGTGACCACTGTTTATCGAATTCATACTGCTGGAATTTGTAAAAATCAATCTCTTCCGCAAGTTCTTCTCTTGCATTTTCAAGTGCTGCTTCCTCGCGGTTTTTCAGAGCATCTTCCCATTCATTCCAGCTGATTCCACCTTTGCTGTCTTTGATTGCCATGTAAAGGCTATAATCATCCAGCCAGTACGCATTTTCTTTGATAAAGTTATCATATGCTTCATCTTTTTCGAAACGCTCAAATGCCTTTTTCAGCACTTTAAATCTCGAATTATAGATTTTCTCGTAATCAATACTGTCTGCCTGATCTCCAAAATCATACGCTTTACATTCTTTTTTTGTCAGAAGTCCTTCTTTGATCAATGTCTTCAGATCAATAAAATATGGATTGCCTGCGTATGTGGAGAAAGACTGGTACGGGGAATCCCCGTATCCAGTCGGTCCAAGCGGCAGAATCTGCCAGTAACTCTGTCCAGCCTTTTTTAACTGATCAATAAATTTATAAGCCTCTTTTGAGAAACAGCCAATTCCATATTTTGATGGCAATGAAAATACCGGTAATAATACTCCGCTCGCTCTTTTCACGTTCTTCTCCTCCTCTTACAGATGCCAGATATCTCTGTTGTACTCTTCGATTGTTCTGTCAGATGAGAAATATCCTGCTTTCGCAATATTTACAAGTGCTTTCTTAGCCCATGTTTTCTGATCTGCATAAGCTCTCAATGCTTCTTCTTTCTTTTCTTTATAGCTGTCGAAGTCAAGAAGAGTCATGAACCAGTCTTTACTGATAATCTCATGCTGCAGTCTCTCAAGATTCTCTTTCTCTCCAACTTTCAGAACTTCCTCGCTTGTAATAAAGTCAATTGCTGCCTTGATCGCAGGATTCTTCTCATAGAAATCTCTTGCGACATAATCAGCCTTTGCATAATGCTCAATTACTTCATCACTGGATGCACCGAATACAAAAATGTTATCGTTTCCAACGAGTTCATGAATCTCAACATTTGCTCCATCCTCTGTTCCGAGTGTTACAGCTCCGTTCAGCATAAATTTCATATTACCTGTTCCACTGGCTTCTTTAGATGCAAGTGAAATCTGCTCGGAAATATCACAAGCCGGAATCAATTTTTCAGCCTTTGTTACGTTATAATTCTCAACCATAACAACCTTCAGGTATGGACTCACCTCTGGATCATTGTTGATGATCTCCTGCAGACAAAGAATCAAATGAATGATATCTTTTGCGATCACATAAGCCGGTGCTGCCTTTGCTCCAAAGATAGCCGTCACCGGTGCAGCCGGAATCTTTCCTGCTTTGATCTCAAGATATTTATCAATGATATATAATGCATTCAGCTGCTGACGTTTGTACTCATGCAGACGTTTGATCTGAATATCAAAGATTGTATCAGGGCTTACTTTTACTCCCTGTGTCTCTTCCAGATATTTGCAGAGTGCTTCTTTATTTGCATGTTTAATCTCTACTAATCTGTCAAGAACCTTCTCATCATCCTTAAATGCAAGAAGTTTCTCAAGTTCAGCTGCATCTTTCTTGTATCCCTCTCCGATCAGTTCATCAAGAAGCTCTGTGAGAGCCGGATTACAATGCAGTAACCAGCGACGGAATGTAATACCATTTGTCTTATTGTTAAACTTTTCCGGATAAATCTTGTAGAAATTATTCAGTTCTGTCTCTTTCAGAATCTCTGTATGAAGAGAAGCAACACCGTTTACACTGAATCCGTAATGGATATCAATGTGTGCCATATGAACTGTATCATTTCTGTCAATAATAGAAACGCTTTCATCTTCATATTTTCTTCTTACTTTATCATCCAACACTTCGATGATCGGCATCAGCTGCGGAACTACCTTCTTCAGGTAATATACAGGCCATTTTTCCAGTGCCTCTGCAAGGATTGTATGATTTGTGTATGCACATGTCTTAGAAACAACTTCGATCGCCTCATCCATGTCTAATCCTCTCTCTACAAGAATACGGATCAGTTCCGGAATTACCATTGTCGGGTGAGTATCATTGATCTGGATCACTGCATAATCAGCAAGATCATGAAGGTTGCATCCCTTTGCTGTACATTCATCAAGAATCAGCTGTGCTCCTGCACTTACCATGAAATACTGCTGATAGATTCGAAGTAGTCTTCCGTTCTCATCACTGTCATCCGGATATAAGAAAAGTGTCAGGTTCTTCTCGATATCTTCTTTATTAAAAGCAATTCCATCCTCTACGATTGTCTCATCTACAGAATCAATATCAAAGAGATGTAATTTATTTGTCTTATTGTTATATCCTGTTACTTCAATATCATACATTCTCGCATTTACATTAAGTCCTTTGAAAGATACCGGATAAACAACATCTGTCTTTTTCAGCCAGGATTTTTCTTCAATCCATGGATTCGGAGTTTCTCTCTGAAGGTTATTTTTAAACTCCTGTTTAAAAAGTCCAAGATGATAGTTCAGTCCGACACCGTCTCCTGCAAGTCCAAGTGTTGCGATTGAATCAAGGAAACATGCTGCCAGTCGTCCAAGTCCACCATTACCAAGTGACGGCTCTGGCTCTACTTCTTCGATCTCTGCAATATTCTTACCGTTCTGTGCAAGTACATCTTTTACTTCATTAAAAATACCAAGGTTGATCATGTTGTTAGAAAGCAGTTTTCCGATCAAGAACTCTGCGGAAATATAGTAAAGTTTTTTCTTACTATCTGTACGTTCCTTTTCTCCTGCCATTTCCTGCACCATACTAAGAAGTGCTCCGTAGATTTCTTCATTGGAAGCCTGTGCAATCTCTTTACCAAGTTTCTGCTGTAATGTTTCCTGAATGTTCATTTGAATATTCTCCTTTCAAATCTGATTCTGTTTTTATGTTACATACTTTGTTTCTTTGCTTTAACTTATGATTGTATTTTAATACGATTATCTTCATATATCTTGCAATATACTTGCACTTTATTGTACAATACTATCATTCTTATAATTCAATCTGGTTTGACCAACAGGTGTGTCAGATAACATTTTATTGAAAGGATCGCACTTATATATGAACATTAACGAATATCAGAATTACCACGAAACAAAAGCGCATACATCCGCAGAATTTCCTTATAATACTTATCTCTGCTCAATCCCTCTCGATTTCCCTGGAGTTCCACTGCACTGGCACGATGAGTTGGAACTTGTTGTCATCAAAAGAGGGCAGGGTTTTGTTTCTGTAGACTTTGATAAGCATCTGGTTCACAGTGGAGATATTGTCATGATCCGTCCAGGCTGCCTCCATGCCATCGAACAGGATGATACTTTTAAAATGGAATATGAAAATATTATTTTCAAACCAGATTTACTTTCTTCCGGAGCAAACGATCTGTGCATGATTCAATACATCGTTCCGCTTCTTGACGGTTCTCTTCCTATTGAATATTTTCTCACTCCGGCTCTCGGATCTTTTGAAGCCTTAAGCAATTGTATCCGACAGATTGACCTTGTCTGTGCTGATCAGACACCTGGATGGCAGCTTGCTGTGAAAAGTTCTCTGTTTAACTTTTTCTTTCTTCTGATCTCTGAACGTCAGAAAAAAACAGTCTCCACTTCCTCCAATTCCAAATCTTTGGAGAAAATGAAAACTATTTTAAAATACGTAGAAAATCATTATACAGAAAAACTAACGATTGATGACATGGCTGAACTTACTTATTATAGTAAATCCCATTTCATGAAGTTCTTCAAAGCCCACATGGGAATCGGATTCACTGAATACTTAAATGATTACCGGCTTACAATGGCTGCCAGACTTCTCAAATCATCCGATGACTCTATTCTGATGATTGCTGATGCCAGTGGTTTTGACAACCTGTCCTACTTCAACCGCATTTTCAAAAGAAAATATGGTATTTCGCCTGGGGCTTACAGGAAAGCATAGTAACTATCCAGAAACAATTATGAGTGATAATACAGTTCGATTGGATCAATCGGATCAAATGGATGTTCTTCTTCCATTTTCTTATTCCGCCCACGACGCTTCATCAGCTCGCCGCTCTTGTTGTATACCCAGAAGGAATATACAAGGAGCTTATTTACCTTTCCGATCTTCTCTTTTGTCGTCTTATTATAATAGACACCACCTGTCTTGAATGCTGTCTTCTTATGGATCAAAGAGATCAGCTCTGTCTCCGTTTTGACCGGTTCCGGTAAGATTGTATATGCCCGTCCGACACAGTCTGTCTTGTGGGAATCACTTCCACCGGTCATCACCTTACCGTATTTCTCTGCCAGCTTTAAGGCACCAGCATTAGAATCCTTCGGTTCACAACAGTTGAATGTCTCAATAAAATCAAACCGCTTAACAATCTCCGGTGAGAGGTAATATCTTCTTGCATGAGTGAAGCTCATATACTTTTCTCCACATGGATGTGCCGGTCCCAAAACTCCACCATTACGGTGAACCAGATCAATCAGAAGTGCAAGCGGCATTCCACGCATCTCAAGCAGACGCATCTTTACACCCTCCGGCATAATTACAAGAATATGCCCTGCATCTCTCGTATCATACTCAATTCCTTTGAGTACCACAAAATCGGTATGTTTCTTTCCTTTTAAATTCTTCTTCCAGTAGCGGTAGCCATTATATGTGTCGTGATCCGTGATCACCATTCCCTGAAATCCGTGTTCCTTGAGTATCGTAATATACTCCTCAATCCCTACCCTGCTGTCTATGGACCCCTCTTTCACGTGACAGTGCATGTCTATCTTCATATTTGAGTCCTCCTTTTCCGCAGTCCTGATTTTATCAAAAAGTACTATGTGAAATAACTTTATTTTCGTTCTTTAAAAAGACTGCTTATTGATAAATTCATTATACCGCGTTTATATAGGAGTGACAACAGAAGACACACAAAAATGCTAATTCTTGTTTAGAGCTTATAATACCTTCGACAAAAAGTTTTTCGTCCTTTCATGTTTTGGATTCTCAAACAATTCTCTAGGTGACTCATCTTCAACAATTACACCTTGATCCATAAAAATAACCCTGTCACTAACATTCTTAGCAAATCCCATCTCATGAGTTACGACAACCATTGTCATCCCTTCTTTTACAAGAGATTTCATAACATCAAGTACCTCTCCGACCATCTCTGGATCTAGTGCAGAGGTCGGCTCATCAAAAAGCATTACTTCCGGATTCATTGCCAATGCTCTTGCAATTGCAACTCTTTGCTTTTGACCTCCTGAGAGCTTGTTTGGATAGGTGTCTGCCTTGCGTTCCAATCCAACTCTTCTTAACAACTCTATTGCTTTCGTGTCTGCCTCTTCTTTTGTCCATTTTTTTAAACGCACTGGAGCTAATGTAATATTCTGCTTTACTGTCATATTAGGAAAGAGATTAAAATGTTGAAAAACCATTCCAAGATTTTCACGATATTTATCAACATTAAGTTTTGGATCCATGATATCCTGTCCATTGATATATATTTCCCCTTCTTCCGGCTTTTCCAAAAGATTAAGACATCTTAAAAAAGTAGATTTTCCTGAACCTGAAGGACCGATCACACAGACACATTCTCCTTTTCGAATATCAACATCTATTCCATTTAATACATGATTATCACCAAACGATTTCTGTAAATTTCGAACTTTAATCACTTTCTTTTAATCTCCTTTCAAATTTTCTTAAGAAAACAGACAACAGTTTTACAATCAGATAATAAACAATGCCTGCCGCAAGCAGTGGAATAAACATCTTATATGTTCTTGATGATACATAACTTGCTGCTTTCGTCAAATCCACTATCCCAACATAACCCAAAATAGAAGTTTCTTTAATCAACTGTATAAACTCATTTCCCATTGCCGGAAGAATATTCTTAACTGCTTGTGGAATAACAATATATCTCATTGTATCTTTATAGCAAAGACCAAGGGATCGTCCTGCCTCTGTCTGTCCCCGGTCAACTGCCTGAATTCCTCCACGTATCACCTCTGACACATAAGCTCCACTGTTAATTCCAAAACTTACAACAGCCGCCACATATCCAAGTCTGCTGTGGAAAACTGCAAAGTAAACAATCATTAACTGCAGTACAGATGGTGTTCCACGGATCACATCAACATAGAATGCAGCAATCAAAGAAGCGATTGTCTTCTTTCCTTTTCTATCAGCATTAATCCTTATAATTGCGACAATCAAACCAAGTAGAAGTCCTACAAAGACTGAAAGCAAAGAAACTAATAAAGTTGTACCAAGTCCATTCACATAGTATTGCCAACGATTTTCATCTACAAAGATAAACTTCAATGTTCCAAGAATTCCAACATTTTTGTCCTGTGTCTCTGTTATTTGAACATTGTCATTCTCTTCTCCAGAAAAATACTTTGCATACAATTCATCATATGTTCCGTTTTCCTTTACCTTTTTTAATCCATTGTTTAAAAGTTGTGCACAATTACTGTTTCCTTTTTGAACACAAAATACAGTATCTTCTTCTGTTCCTTCTACCGGAATTGATTTGATTCCATCCGTCTGTCGGCAATAAATTTCTGCCATAATTGTATCAATGATTACAACATCAGCGCCTTTATTTTTCAGTTCCATTATTGCACTGGAAGCATTCTTAAATCGTTTTACTGTTGCACCACTAACAATACCATAATCTTCGTTTTCGCCAGAAGCAATCAAATCACTCTGAGACCCTTCAAGAACAGCAATTGTCTTTCCTGTCAGCTCAGAAAAATCTGTGTATTCATCTCCTGTTCGATATACAATACTTTGAGATCCTGTATAATAAACGTCTGAAAAATCAACACTCTGAGCTCGTTCTTTTGTCGGAGCAATAGATGCTGCAATTGCTTCAATATCCCCTGCTTCAATTGACCCCAGCAAAGAGTCAAATGGAAGATCTACCCATTTGATATTGACGTTCTCTTCTTTTGCTATTGCGTTCATTAAGTCAATATCAAAACCTGTAAGATTCCCATTGCTATCCAGATATTCAAACGGCGCATACTCTGCATTTGTTCCAACAACAATCGTATCTTTTTGTTCTGTCGCACAGACCTGTTGAGGCAGTTGCAGTATTATCATTATGGCTGCAAGTACCACAAAAAATACTGCCTTTGTTTTAAATTTTTTTTCAGTTCCCATGGGCTTCTCCTTTGTTGAAATACGTATTATATCGTTATATGATAATATAACACAGTAATATTTCAGATTCAATATATGCTTGTTTTTCCATTTCTTTTTTCTGTTTTTTACAAATTTCTTCTTTTCTTTTTGTACAAATATACAACACTTTATCTTCTCCTCAAAACAAAAGACTGTCTACAGGCTTTACACAAATGTTTTACCCTCAAACAGTCTTTTTCGTCCATCTTATTATTGTCCTATTTTGCTTCCCATATAATGATGAAACTGTGGATCCTTTGGAATATTCAGATCTATCCCTCTCTCTCTTGATGCTTTCACAAAAAGCATTTGAAATGGAATTGTATATTCTAACGTAGAAAAATCTGAGTCTTGAAGGAACTCCGCATATAGTCCGTCATCATTTTCTTTCTGAGTATTGACTGCATATTGCTTATTTTTCCCTTTATAATATTCATATAAATGTTGCATTTCTTTGGAATCGCTTCCGCTTTGTGAAAACAAATATAAAAACTCCGTCTGTTCTGTTACTGCATTATACATTCCATGAATGAATTCACATGCCTCATAGCCACGTACCGGAAAACGTGATGTTTCCGATATTTTCAACACTTCTTCTAAGAGCAGACTTTTTTGGTTACTCTCTGTCAGAATAATCAGGTCTGTACAGGTTCTCAATTTCTTTGCTTCCTTTTCAGCCCATTTTTCACAAATTGGAAGAAGTTTTGGAAGATTTAAGATTACTTTCTGAATTCGTTCTTCATATACAGTCATCTCTTCCTCTTTTAATTTCAAATCTCCTTCTGAATTTTTTGCAATTTCAAGAAGGAAAAGATATAATGTCAGGACTGTCGCTGTGTAACCTTTTGTTGTAGAACCAGCATCTTCATAACCGCATTCTACATAAATATTCGCATCAGCATGTGACACGATTTCTGTATCATATTCTCCTGTCATAGAGATCGTTGGAATTCCCGTTTCTCTTACTTTATCTAATGCCTGAATCACAGCTGTGCTTGTTCCTTGTTGTGAAATGCCAATCACAAGGGAATTTTTAGGAAATACGGTAATTTCTTCACTTAACTCAACTGGGAATACGGGCGTTACCCGTATTCCCAGTTTCTTTTTTGCAAATGTAGCTGCTGCCAGTGTTGCATTATATGAGGAACCTGATCCCGAGAGAAATATCTCATCGATCTTATGTTTTTTCACCAATTCTATACTATCCTTTAAAATTTCTTCTTTTTTTCGAAAAATTTCAAGTAGAATATCTGGTGTCTGGAGAATATATTGATAAGCATCTCCATGATAAATCATTGTAGCCCTCCAGTTAATCCGACTATTTATTCGTAATGTCTTCCGTAACCAAATGCACCTTCCAATCCACAGATTTCAGATGCAAATTTTGCTGCGTCTGCCAGTGCATTTTTGATTGCTTCTGATTTTTCCTCACCCTTTTTGATACGATCTGTGTAACCAACAAGGAAAGACGTAATCAGAGAATCACCTGCTCCCATTGTATCAACTACTTTTTCAATCGGAACTGCCGGCTGTCTGTAAAATGTTTCTCCATCATAAAGAACACAACCTTCTGCTCCTCTAGAAGCAGTTGCGAGTTCTGCTCCGCCATCAATCATCATCTGAAGATGTGCTTTTAATTCCTCTTCATTTCCGTCAAAAGAACAGAATGCATAATTTACATCCGGAAGTACTTTTTTGTAATACTCTTCTGTTGAATCATCTGAAAAGTCAAATGCAACTTTTACACCTGTCGCCTTAATCTTACCAAGCTCTGATTCTGTAAAACAATAATTACCTGAATGTACTACATCAAACTGCTTAATATAATCAAGATCAAAACGATCCAGGATATATGGTGTCTTTCCACGGATTCCTCCATCGTTCCAGTCAACAAATACTCTGTCTCCATCTTTCAATGTAACTTTAGACCATCCATTCTCGCCATCGAGCTGTTTACATTTATACATTTCGATTCCGATTTCTTCAAGTACCTTGATCACATATTCTGCATTGTCATCATTTCCAAAATATCCCATGTATGCAGATTTCTCGACACCGAAACGCTTTGCATAAGCACACAGATTAACACAATTTCCGCCTGGATACATTGTCTTCAGATGCTCATACATATCAACTACATTATCACCAAAACCTAAAATTTTTACATTATGCTCTGCCATCGCTTTATTCCCTCCTGCTTTTGAAGGGAAAAGCCTTCTCCGGCTTTTCCTCTCATTGCTTTTTCTTAGTACTCTACAACACCCATGTATCTTCTCATATCAAGTGGATGTCTTCTCTTGTCCTGAAGTCCTGTACGGTAAGCAACGCTCATTGCATAGAACAGCATTGGACAGAAGTACTCATTAACACTTTCATCAATTGCATCAATTCCAAGTTCTTTTGCATCGATCACTTCATATTTCTTTGCATATTTCTCAAGGAATGTAAGAGCTCTTTCATCCATTACTCTTGCAGCTCCTGTTCCCATCAGGAGGATATACAGATGATCTTCGTCTGTACACTCGAATGGTCCATGGAAATATTCTCCTGAATGCAGGTAGCAGCAATCCATCCACTGCATCTCCTGAAGAGAGCAGATGGAGAATCCATATGCCTGTGAATAAGATGCTCCTGATCCCATGATGTAAAGGAATGGCTCTTCAAAATATTTCTCAGCAAATACCCATGTACGGTTCTGTACTTTCTTTACAGCAGCACGCACGATTCCGTCTGCTTTTTCAAGTCCATCGAGAATAGCTTCATATTTTGTATAAGATGGCTCCTGCATTTTCATCAGCTCGTTCAGAATGCGCATTACAATTCCCTGTGGTCTGTCTTTCTCATTTGTAGAATCCTCCCAAGAATATACGATTGGGTTCATTTCTTCCTGTGCACAAATAGACTCCGGATTGTGTGTCATTGTAATAACAGCTGCGCCACACTCTTTTGCATACTTTGCTGCTGCTACAGTCTCTCCAGTATTTCCGCCGTGGGAACACAGAATTACAAGTGCTCCTTTTTTCAGGAATTTAGATGGAGAAACTACAAGTTCTTTTGCTGTAAGCCAATGTGAGTGCATTGTCTCAGACTCTGCATTAATAAAATAGTATCCCGGATACAGATCAACTAAAGATCCTCCGCATGCTGTTAAAAATACGTCTTTGATTTCTCCCTGTTCTGCTACGATTGCTTTAATTAATTCTTCTGGTGTTCTCATTGTTTAATCTCCTTTTCTTTTCATTCTTTTTTTAATTTATTTTTCACCCATTATTTGGACGAATACCTATTAGCTACATTCCTGCAGAAATTGCACAGAATACTAATGCGATAATTGTTAATACAACAAATACTTTCCAGATTGTCTTCCACCACTGGCTGAAAGAAATTCTACACACTGCAAGTCCTGCAACTGTTGTTCCTGCAACCGGACTCATCATGTTTGTCAGCTGATTTGCATACTGAAGTACTGTTACAGCTGCTTCTGGATTTGCTCCGTGAAGATCACATAACGAAGACATGATTGGCATTGTCAATGCTGCAAGTCCTGATGATGATGGAACAAGTAATGTTAATACTGACTGTACGATATACATAACAACTACAAACAATACGTTTCCTGTTCCTGCGAGCAGATTACTTAAAGAATTAAGAATTGTATCAATAATTTTTCCATCATTAGCTACAACCATGATTCCACTACAGAATCCAATTAAAATTGCTGCAAAAGCAATATCTTTCACACCTGCTACAAATTCTTCTGCAATCTCTGTCTCTCCAAGACCTCCAATAATTCCCATCAGAAGACCCATTCCAAGAAATACCATAGACAATTCGTTCATGTACCAACCGAATTTTACAAGGCCCGTAATAATTAACGCCATACCGGCAACAAAAACTACAAGTACTAATTTCTGGCGAACTGTCAACTTTGTATTCCCTGCCTCTTGCGTGATCATTTCTTGTCTTTTGATGATATCATCTTTATACGTGATAGAACTCTGTGGATTCTTCTTTACTTTCATTGCACGAATTGTAGTAAAAGCAATGATAATCGCCATCATGATCACCCACTGGATCATACGAAATACAAGCTGCGGATTTCCTTGAATTCCTGCAATTCCCTGTGCAACAAGTACGCAGAATGGATTGATCGTTGAAGCAGCATATCCAACAGTAGCTGACATACATACAATCATAAATGTCGTCATTGAATCATATCCCATTGCAAACACAACCGGCATAACCAATAGATAGAATGGAACAAGTTCATCTGACATACCATATGTTGTACCACCTAAGCCGAAAAGTATCATCAAAATAGGAATCATCAAAAATTCTTTATCACCCAATTTATCAATTATACTGCGAATTCCCATATTTAATGCATTTGTTTTTGCCATAATCTGGAATACACCACCAATGATAAATACAAATGCAAGTACTTCAATTGCATTCTGGATTCCAAGCGCCGGTGCTGTAAGCACTGCCTGTATTCCCTGTCTTAGGTTTGTTCCATCTTCTGCGATTTTTGAAACTCCATGATAAGTTCCTGCAACAACTACTTCTCTTTCGCCTGTCGATGTTTCAACCATTGTTCTCTGGAATTCTCCACTTGGAATAATCCATGTCAAGACTGCTACAAGTACAATCAGTAAAAATATCAATGTATATGCATGAGGCATATGAAATCTTTTCTTCTTTTGTTCTCCCATAACTGTTTCCTCTCTCACCTTATTCGTTATAACTTATAAATAATTTTTCCATCTAAAATAGTAAGTATAACTTTTGCATCTTTTACTGTTTTCGGATTTTCTGTTGTTAAATCTCTATCAAAAATTGCAATATCTGCAATCTTTCCTTCTTCAAGCGTTCCTAGCTTATCTTCCATTTCAAGACTCTTCTGTCCACCAAGCGTCCATGCTTTCAATATTTCAGCCGCGCTTAATGTATTTTCTGTCTGAAATGGTTCTTCTTCTCCATCCATGTATCCTCCGCAAGAATAATAAATAGATTCCGGGACACTTGTAATCAAAAGAGGAAGGTCTGTTGCTCCGCAAAGATTGATTCCACTATCCTCCATCTTACGACGATTCCAATAATACTTGCCTCTTTCATTTCCAATTGTTCGCTCAATATTTTCTTTTAGGACATTCCCTGGGTCAAGTGACATAATCTGAAAATATAATTCTGCATTTGCACCAATTTTCCCTAACTTCTCAAGATCTTCTGGTGATGTAAACTCCATGTCTGTGAGTGCCTGCTTATTTACTAACTTTCCATCGACTTTTTTACACTTGTCATAGATTTTTGCAATCTTTGCTACTGCTCCATCTCCCTGCGCATGTAAGGACCACCGGAACCCTTCTTTATCTGCTTCAAGAACATCCTGTTCAATCTCATTCCACGGGATATCAATACTGCACACAAAATCTTTCTTCTCGTACGGTTTTTTCAGTTCACCTTTGTAATCAGCAATTGTTCCATCTGTCATTCGATTAAATCCACTGAATCGAATTTTATCACCTTTAAACTTCTCTCGCATCCTCTTCGCATACTCAAGATTCATTGGTGCTCCAACCGGCTGAGACATAAAGAAAAATCTCAGATGAAGATCGTCCGAATTTTCAATCTCTTTCAGATAATCTGTAAATCCATAAAAGTCATCAAATCCCATTTCTTTTACTGAAGTTACGCCTCTACTATTGAGCATTGCCGCATAATCTTTCAGTTCTTTCTCAATAAACTCACGGTCATTGAGATATTCCTTCATGATTCTGTAGTAACTTTCTGGATAACAGCTGTCTGAGGTAAACTGATACACTTCTTTTGCCTTTTCGTTCATAATACAGCTTCCTCGGTCTTCTGCAAAAAGAATGACCGGCTTATCCGGAAAAGCTTCCTCCAACATCTGCTCTCCATCTTTCTGTTTCCACTGCGTTGGCTTCCATCCATGTCCAAACAATACATTCTTTGGATGTTTCTCCTCTTCATACGCTTTTAAGGCTTTTTCACCTTCTTCATTTGTCTTTATCTCAGAGACATCTACTCCAAGATGAAAGACTGCATACCCAGTAAAGAAAGTATGAGTATCAGTAACGCCAGGCATTACAAGTTCTTTGTCAAACTCAAGAATTTCTTCTGCTTCTTCCTGGATTTTCTGACTGGCTTTTCCTTTTCCCATCTTAACGATCTGCTTATCTTTCAGACAAAGGAAACCTTCATAAGTTGACTTTTGTTTTCCATCAAATACGTGCTTTGCCTGAATTAAGAATGAATACTTTTTACTCACTTTTTCTTCCTCCTTTCTTTACTTGTATTATAACGTTATATATCATTATATTTCAATATGACCTTTCACTTCAATCGTGATTTTGTATAATTTATCCAGTTTATATGTCTTTTTTTGTATGTTCTGCCCAATTTATAGCCAACTTATCAACAAATAAGTTGATTAGAAGCGCATTTTTTTCCAAACTTCTATTTTTTTCAGATTTAATATAACCTTTCAAACAGATATCTGATATCTCGTTCCAACAATAACTTCACTACTTAGATACAAAGGTCTGCCATCTCCATCATACATATAGTTTTTCAAAAGCATAACCGGCTCATTTTCATCTACCTGAAGATAATGGGCAATATATTCTGGTACAATTCCAACCTCAATAATACTTCGCCCCTTGTTCTGTCGGCAAATCTGATATCTCTCTTCCAGCAACCTTGTCAGAGACCCATTCTCTAGATGATCGATTGGGAAATCCGGAAAACGATCTGCCTCCATGTAAATATCTTCAAAAATTACCGGCAGTCCATCCGCTGACAGAATCCTCTGAATATGATAAACGAAACTTTCTTCTCCTATCTGAAGAAACTGTGTTTTCTCCCCTTTATTTTTTTCAATTCGAAAAGATATAACATGTGAACTCGATGTACATCCATTCAACTTACATGCTTCTGTAAAACTGATATTATTATCCTGTTCTAATTTTCTATAGATTTTGGGAGCTTCTACAAATGTTCCCTTCCCCTGAATCTTTTTCAGGTATCCTTGCTGACACAGCTCTTCAATTGCCCTTCTTATTGTTATTCTACTAATGTTATACATCTTGGACAGTTCTCCCTCTGTTGGAATCTGCTCTCCCTCCAAATATGTTCCGTTATGTATCTGCTCTTTGATTACATGCATCAACTGTATATACAAAGAAACCGTTGATTCCTTATCTAGCTTCATTTTTCGTCTCCTGTCTATGATATATTTTTAGGAGTCGCAAATGCGGCTCCTACTTCACAAAATAACATTATCGAATAAATGGCTCAAAAGCAGCCATATTCTTCCGGTCAATTTCTCCCGGATTTTCATAATAATCAAACTCTGTCAATTCCTGTCCAAGACATCCCTGATAGTTGTGGCGATTTAATGCTTCTAGATATTCCTGAAGACTTCTATTTCCGAATCCCCACGCAAGATGTCCATATGGATTACTATCAATAAAATGGGTATGGATAACTTCATCTCCAAACACATCAAACCAGTCATCTATTGTCTCTCCTTGCACACTCATTGCTGTTGTATCTATCAAAATTTTCAAATTTGGAGAATTCACTTCATCATACATCCTCTTGGCATCTTTCAATGTTACAACTAACTGTGACTCTTGAGGTCTTAAACTTTCCATCGCAAGACAAATTCCTAGTCTGCCAGCCTCATCTGCCAATTTTGAGATCATTTCCCGAGAACGTTTCCATGCTTCTTCCCTGTCTTCATTCCAATATCCCCAACCGGAATTTGTCTGCATAATTTTACAGCCAAGTTCACTTGCTACCTGAAGACCATTCTTAAAGTATTGGAAACTTTTTTCAAAAAGTTCCGGTGTCTGAGCTGCCATTTGATACTGATACATAACATTTTCCGGTGTAAAGACTTTCACCTGAAGTCCTCGAGATTCAATCTTTTTCCGAACTTCCTTCGCATCCTGATATCCCATAGAATCTAAATAAAAGTGTGGTGCCCCACCCCAGAGCTCAATTGTTTTAAATCCAAGCTCTGCCTGTTTATCCAGAAAATAATCCAATGAATAAAATAAATAATGGATATTCATACCTGCAATCTGTTCTCTGTTTATTAGTTTCATAATTGCCCTCCTTATTTAATACGTCTTATAACGTTATGTATTTATTTAAATATATCACCACTCTACTCAACTGTCAATATTGACACATTATACAATTTCTCTTCGTATTTTTTATATGCTTTTCACAATAAAATGTGCTTTTATAAAATTTTATTTTTTCACAAGCAAAATATGCATTACGCTTTATTGTGGTTTTTTTATCTTTCCTGTATAATGAATTCATAAATTTAATTTAAATACAACAAAGGGGAATATTATGAAACTCGATTCAGGCAATGAAATGCCTCTTTACCAACAATTAAAAGAAGAAATCAAAGGCAAAATTACCGATAATACATTTCCATATGGTTCAAAAATCCCAACTGAAACAGAACTAAGTGAAATGTTTCAGGTAAGCCGTATTACCGTACGCCGTGCAATTCAAGAATTGTGTCAGGAAAATTATCTTGTCAAGAAACAAGGAAAAGGAACTTTTGTAAAACATGCCAAAGTTGCACGCAAGATCAAATATCTATTAGGATTTTCAAAATCCTGTGAAGCAAATGGCATGGTTCCTTCTAGAAAAGTGATCAAACGAGAAATTGTAGAATTATCAGATGAAGATGCAAAAACTATGGGACTAGAAGCTGGCAGCCATGCAGTTTCCATTGAGAGAATCAATTTGGCTGATGGTGTTCCGATTATGTACGAAACAAACCTTTTTCCATATCAGAAATATGCTTTTCTATTAGAAGAACCCTTAGATGGATCCTTGTTTGAACTTCTAGAAAAAAAATGTCATACAGTTGTTTCTTATTCTAACAACTCCTATCTTGATCTTGCCCGTGCCTCCGGACGTATTGCAAAAGAATTAAGAGTTCCTAATCGCGAACCACTCTTTTTCCTTTATTCGGAAGGTTATGACAGTAATAATGAGCTCGTCTATATTGGAAAAGATTATGTATTGGCTGACCAGTATCGTTTTTATCTGGATGATCCAAAATAATATTACAGAAACTATAGTCTAATAAATCTATAAAAAGGATGCTTAAAGTTACACATATAATTTCAAACATCCTTTTTACTTCTAATTATTTTGTCACATTTTTTATCAGCAATAAGATTTCTTCTGCAAGCCTTCTATGACCTTCTTCCGTGAAATGAATTCCATCTGAGCCAATGCACTTTGCATCCAGTATCTCCGCCGCACTTAAAAAATGTGCCTTGTGAATAGCTGCAATCTGACGATATTCTTCAGTCAGTTGTGTTGCTTTTCTACAAGATTCCTCAGAAAATTCTACCCACTCTGGCTTTGGATATAACTTCGCTGGTGCAATAACTATTTTCACTGGATTCTGACCTTTTCGTCTACACACATCTTCTATTTGTAATAGAACTTCGTCAATGCCATATCCAATCTCTACTGCATTCACACCATATCTTATTTTTGTATCGTTTGTTCCTAGCATAACGATGATATAATCTAAGGGAAATTGTGAAATCAAGCAAGGGTATAAATAATCCAATGCACATGTACCTGGTTCAATTCGATCAGTAAATGCTGTTGTTCTTCCATTCATTCCCTCTTCAATAACTTCATATTCCTGTTGAAGTGCCTGTGCAATCCTTCCTGTCCATCTAACTTCTTTTTCATATCTTTTTCCACTACCTGGCATATATCCCCAAGTATTTGAATCTCCTATACAAAGAATTCTATTTTTCAATTTTATTCCCTCCTTATTTCATTTAGATGTTTACTTTTGATATAATACGTTATATTATGTTATATATAGACAGTAGCATATTGAACATTTTTATTCAATACTTTTTTTATTTTTTTGGTGATTATTATGAATAACTCTACTTTTTTCTTTGACATCGATGGGACACTTGCGACTTATCAGAAGCCTGTTTCTCATCAACTACGCAAAAAATTGCTTTATTTAAAAATAAAAGGACATAAAATATTTCTTTGCACCGGAAGAGGTTATTCTGATCTTCCACCTAATCTTCTATCCATTGGATTTAATGGGATAATTTGTTCCACAGGTGCCTATCTTCGCATACAAGATAAAGTAATTTGGGATTGCCCTTTTCCACGCCCATTATTATTAGAACTATATAACTATTTGAGAGAACTTAAAATCTCATCTTATTTTGAAGGGAGTTCTTTTATTTATCGTGCAGAACAAGGAGAATCATTAGAAAAACAATTTCCAGCAATAGATCAACTACTTCAGCAACCCCCTTCCACAATGGACGCAATCTACTCTGTCACTTTTCATCTAAAACAGGCAGAAGAACTTCCTGCTATTACTCAATGGGCGCAGGCACACCACCTAAATCTATTCATGCAGACAAAACTGCATGGTGATATCCTTATGAAAGAATGTAATAAAGCTATAGGGATTAAAAAAATGCTGGAATACCTTCATCTGACAGATTGGCCGTCTTTCGGTTTCGGTGACAGCCCAAATGATATTGATATGTTTCGAACCGTAAATACAAGTATAGCAATGGGCCACGCTCCTACTGAAGTAAAAGAGGCTGCTTCCTACATAACAGGAACCTTTGAAGAAGATGGAGTATTTGAATTTTTAGAAAAGTTTGAGTAACTAACAATAACTAACAAAAAGAAGAAAGCTAACAATTACACTAATCCAACACATTCTATGTTGTTATTGTAATTGTTAGCTTTCCCTTTAATTGAAAGAATCCTGGTTCAACAAATCTTACTGCACCTTCGCAATATCGATCAGTGACAGTTTCTTAATATCTGTATTC
>OIZP01000756.1_pt1 | contig 18959 bp, 14 predicted proteins | sample 1588531 | NCBI WGS metagenome assembly OIZP01 (sample SAMN03283283) | human gut metagenome | biome: human-associated habitat; material: feces | host: Homo sapiens | place: Peru | collected 2012
TCCTGCTTGCCCGGGATGTGGCAAAGAAGATCGAGGCCGAGCTGGAATACCCCGGCCAGATCAAGGTCAACGTCATTCGGGAAACCAAGGCGGTCGAATTCGCAAAGTAAACAGATGCCCCCTCCGAGACACTCGGAGGGGGTTCTTTATGTTAGAGAGGGGATGCGACCTCATCCGCCCTCTGGGCACCTTCCCCTCCCAGGGGAAGGCTTCGCATTGGCTGTCAGCCCTGCTGACACTTTACTTTCCATGAAAAATCAGGTAGAATAGGCAGAAAGGAGGGGTGAGAATGCTGTTTCACGATAACCCCAAGGAGAAGCTGGTCTGGCTGGAGGACGAGCTGCTGGACGATGAGCTGGAAGAAATCCTCTACGGCGGCGAGGACGGGGATCCCGAAGACGACTGGGATGCGGATTCCGATGAGGAAGCCGATGAGGACGAGGAAGAAGAATACGAAGCGCCCCGAAAAAAGCGGAAAAAGGAAAAGCGCCGCCCTGTCCCCATGGATAAGGACGACGAGGAACGGTACATGCTCCTGCCGAAGAAAAAGGGCATAAAAGGGCTGGTGTTTCTGGCCTGCCTGGAAATTCTGGCAATTCTGGCGATTTTAGGATGGTGGCTCCAATGGCTGATCTGAAACCTGTGGGGCGGTTCGCGCCCACCCCCTCCGGGCGGATGCACCTGGGCAATGTCTTTGCCGCCCTCATTGCCTGGCTGTCCGTGCGGAGCCGGGCCGGGGAAATGGTGCTGCGGATGGAGGATCTGGACACCCAGCGCACCAGCGCCGAGTTTGCGGAAACGCTCCGGGACGACCTGCGCTGGCTGGGCCTTACCTGGGATCGGGAAACGCCGGCTCAAAGCCGACGTTCCGTGGTCTACGACCGATATTTTGAAATTCTCCGGGAAAAGGGTCTGCTCTATCCCTGCTACTGCACCCGCAGCCAGCTCCACAGCGTCAACGCCCCCCACCTGTCCGACGGCACCTACGTCTACCCCGGAACCTGCCGGAATCTGACGGAAGGGGAGCGGGCGGCATTCCACCGAGCCCCGGCCTGGCGTGTGGTCGTGCCGGATCGGGTGTGGACGGTGGAGGATAAGATTCAGGGAACCTACCGGTGCAATCTGGCCACGGAATGCGGCGATATGGTGGTGCGCCGGGCAGACGGAGTCTACGTCTACCAGCTGGCCGTCACCGTGGACGACGGGGAAGCGGGGGTCACGGAGGTGGTTCGTGGCATGGATTTGCTCAGCTCCGCCCCCCGACAGATGTATTTGCAGGAGCTGTTCGGCTTTCCCCACCCGGAATACGCCCATGTGCCCATGCTGCTGGCACCTGACGGCCGTCGGCTGAGCAAGCGGGATCGGGATCTGGATTTGGGCATTCTCCGGCAAAGGCTCACCCGGGAGGCGCTTCTGGGGGTGCTGGCCTTCGCTGCTGGGCTCATCGATCAGGAGGTTTCCGTATCCCTCAATGAATTAACCAAGGAATTTTCTTGGAAAAAGCTGTCTGGCGACCACATTTTTCTGGATCCGACCCGGCTTGGTAACGCTAAGTGAAATACCCCTGTGCTATTCTATTGTCAGAATAGGGAACTTCTGATTCAATCGGCAAGAGCTGGGAGCGAGAAATTTTTCTCTAGCCGAAGGGTTCAAAAGTGGAGGAATACTGTATGTATTGCCCACTTTTGAACCCGCACGGATAGAGGAAAAGATCCGCTATCCAGCCGCAGACGATTGATTCAGAGGTTCCATTGGAAAGGAGTATTTCTTATGGACAAGGAATTTGAACTTCATACCACCCCGCGGGAAATCCTCATCTGTGCGGACAGCCACGATAAGGGCGTTCTCAGCGGTCGGCTTTTCTTCCCCGGGCAGAAGGCAGAGGCCTTCTCCTGCCTGACCCAGTGTCTGCTGCGCATTGATTCCCTGCTGAATGAGGACGGTCAGCTGCAATCCTTCACCGAGCACAGAACCTTCCGGGAGCCGTGGCTGCCGGAACGGCTGCCCACGTCGGAGTCGGGTCTGCCCCAGGGGGCCTTGGCCACCTTCCACTTGCAGGTGCTCTACCGCCGCAATTCCAGCTGGCAGGGAAAGCTGGCGTGGACGGAGCAGGAGCAGGCCCAGAGCTTCCGCAGTGTGCTGGAGCTGATGACCCTGATTGAAAGCGGCGTTCAGGGATAAACACATTCCAAAAGTAGGAGCTGTCTCAAAATAGCAAAGTGCCCAAATAGAACCATGTCATTGCGAGCCAGTGCTCACACTGGCGTGGCAATCCCCCCGATTTTCAAACATCTACGTTAGGAAATCTTGGATTTTACGCCTATCCGGGGGATTGCCACACCAGTGACATCGGTCACTGGTTCGCAATGACATTGTATATTTTGGCTATGTTGACCCATAGGGGCACTTAACGAGACACCCCCCCTTGGGTGCTCACGCACCCCCTCCGGGGGGAGCCGGAGGGGGTGCGCTTGGGGAGACCAACCCATGGGGTTGGGAGAAGAAGGCATCGGGGAAACCTGAGAAACACGCTTACTTGAAATTCACCTTCACGTTCACGGTGTACGTCTGATCCTCTCTGCCGTAGGGCATATAGAAGGTGATGGGGATGGTCACGGACTTACCCACATTCTTCATAATGACAGCGTCCTGGAAGGCCAGCGTCAGATTGCCATTTTCGTCCAGATTCGTGACCTGAACCAGGCTGCTCCAAAGTGTGAATTCATCTGCGTAAGCATCCTTGGCGACCTTCGCAGCCAGGATGGCATTCTTCTCACTGAACTTCATCTGGGTGGTGAAGGGCTTGGTCAGGTCTCTGCGATCCACGGTGGGTGCCTTGGATTGGGTGACCTTCAAAGTCGGATCCTTCACGTCCACCTTGATATACTGCTCGAAGATTACCCCGCCATTTCCGTCCTCGACCACCAGGTGGATCCGATGGTAGCGATAGAGCTCATAGGTATCATTAGCGTACTGGACACCGGGGAATCTGGGGTTAAAGCTGGCGGTTCCGCTGAAACAGACGCAGTCCTCCTTCAGGGTGCCCAATCCCCCATACTTACCCGCCGGGCAGAATTCCATATTGTAGGAGATTCCAAGGGGATAGTAAGGCTGATCCTGCCCGGAAACGCCCACCGTAGGAATACTCACGAAATTCCGATTATCATCGGAACCCTGGAGGGTCACGGTGAAATAGCGTCCCGTGTTGCGATCCATTCGATTGAAGACCTGTTCCGACATCGGCAGGAAGAATGCCTGACCCTGGTAGCTGTTCCAATCGAGAAGGCTGACATTTTTGCCAAACTTGTCGGTCTTGATGGATTTCAGCGCCTTGCGCTGAACGGTGACGGGAATGATATTGATCTTCGCGTCGGGATCCTGAGAATTGGGCGTCACGCACAGATAGTAAACGCCGTCCTCAATCTTGATGGGATCTCCGTAAAAGGGCTCATAAGTATCGATGGAGATGGTATTCTCATCGTCCCAGAATGCCAGAGGCGCATTCACGCCGTTGAACAGTTCCCCTCCGTCCTTATCCAGCCAGGTCAGGTCTCTGCTATCCGTGTACTGATTCTTGGGGAAGGTCACCCGGATCTCGGCGCCCTTGCCGTCGTAGGGGTTCAGCGTCACCTTGGTCTTGGAAAGCTTCATGGAGGCGGTGGTGTTCTTCACCTTCAGCTTGGCGGAGGCCGTCAGGGAAATGGGGTTCTTCTCGTCAAAGCCGTATACCTTCCGGGTGACCCGGACGGTGTAGGTGCCGTCCTCCAGCTGGCCGGACATCTCCGGGCGGCGGTAGAGCAGGAGGGTATCGGGGCTGTCGGAGCTGGGCACATCCACGACGTACTCACCGGGATCCACCACGTTCCCCTTGGGATCCAGCAGCGTGATCTCCATGTCCTTCCCGAAGGCCATCTTCGCGTTCATGTTCTTGACGGTGGTGGTCAGCGTGACCTTATTGGTCTTGCTGCCATCGATGGTGCCGTTGACCTTCAGGCTCATGGTGGGGGTATTCTTGGTGAACTTCACCGTGACGGTGATGGGCTTCACGCCGGGAAGCCGGTCGAAGGTCAGCTTGAGCGAGCCCACATAGCCATTGCTGCAGCCAACCACACCGAGGGCGTCAATGCCCGGGCCTAACAGGTCTTCCGCTTCGCTGTCAGTGCCGGGAACGAGCATGGCCTGGGCAATTGCCAGTGCCTTGTCAGGATTATTGGGTTCTTCGGGGTCAGGGGCGTAAGCTACGACTATGAGGGGGCAATCCGCACTATCCAAACTAAAGACCGACAGGTCATAGTCCGCGGGAGATACGGTAAAGGCCGCGACCTGAGCATCCATCACGCCATTCGGGAGGGAGAAGCTGGTTTTCTTCGGCTTGATGGTGGGAGCCTTGGTGGCGACGGTCAAAGGCAGTTCATCCGTCACGCCGTTGGCATAGGTGACCAGAATCTTGATCTCGCCGGGAACGGGGTTGGCGTAGTCATCGTCCTCCTGAACGATGGGGGTCAGGTGGAAGCTGCCGGTGGCAAGGTCGATGTCATCCAGCTTGTAGTTCTCGCTGTCCAGGGAAACGTTCCGGATGCCCAGGTCCTGAATGCTGAAACCCTTGGGCGGAACCAGCTTCATATCCGCGCCCTTGGAGTTGGCGGAGCTGAGGGTGATCTTGCCGGTGGACAGCTTGGCGGTGACAGGCTTGTTGATAATGTTGACGGTCACCGGCTCGCCCCAGCCAATGATCCAGCCCTCCAGGACAACGGAGGGGTAGATTTTCAGGGTCTGCTTGGGGGTATCCGGACGCAGCCCGTCGGTGTGCAGCACCAGGTTGTAATCATTCTTCTCGCCGTAGCTGGCGGTGATGCCAAGCTGTTTCAGCAGCTCCACAGATTCCTGCCAAACATCCCACACCTTGGCATCCTGATCGAACAGCACCGGCACATCCACTCCGGGATTCCAGGCGTTGATGGTCACGGCCTTGGCGGAAACCTTGGGCATAGACTTCTTGACGGTGAGCTTCAGGGTCTCCGGGGTGGTCAGGTAATCCTTATTCTCCCCGGCCAGCACCTCGATGGCGGAAACGTAGGAGGTCTGCACCTTGGAAATATCCTCCGGCAGGTCGCTGACAATCTCCAACGTCCGGTCGTCTACAGGCCGCAGGTCGAAGTAGTTGTTCAGTTCCGTGTTTTCGAACCGGGCGCTCTTGATGATGGTGGTCTTATCGGACGGAACATCCCCGTCGTCCTCCGAGGAAATGACAGGCTGATTTTCCTTGGTCAGGGAAATGTAAATCCGGGGATTATCGGTGGCGGAGAACAGCTCCTTGGTGGCCTTGGTGTCCATCAGGTGGGCTTCCAGGACGGTGGGCTTGTTCACCACCTCCACGGTGCAGGTCAGTTCCTTCTGAACGCCCGTATTCCAGTCGGCAACCAAGCACAGCACCTGGGTAACGCCCACGTTCCGGGCTGTAATCTCCACGGTAGTTGACCGACCAGGAATTTCCCCAACGGAAACAATGTCCTGATTCTCACTCCCAAGGCCGAACGACGCCCTGCAATTCTCGGCATTCAGCACCTCCAGCGTGAAGCTCTGACCCAGCTCCAGGGTGACATAATCCTGGTTCAAGGCAGGCTGCGTCTCGGTTCCCTGGGGGCCGTAAAGCTGAACGGTATAGTTGCCGGAGACCTTCGGGATGTAGGTCATGGTCAGCTGACCCTTGGCGTCGGCGTAGCCGTAGTCGATGTACTGCAGGTTCGCCAGATCGCCGGGGGCGGCGCTGACGATCAGCACATAAGGCTCTTCATTATAAACCCCTTCGTATCCCGGTGCCAGACCGGTGAACTTCACGGTGTGCTTTTCGCCGCTGACGGTGTCCTTGCCGGAGAAGACGGCCACATCGTCGGCGGTATAAACTTCCTCCATGGACGCGCCCTCAGGGGCAACGTACACGGTGTCAAAATTCTCGGGGTCGATGGGAGCCTCGGTCTCCACAACGGGAGCCTCGGTGGTTTCGGGAGCCTCCGTGACAGGGGTCGTCTCCGGAGTGGTCTCCGGGACGGTGGTCGCCGGGGTGGTTTCCGGGGTGGTTTCCGGGGTGGTCTCCTCGGACATCGTGATATCGCCGCCGTCGCCATCCTCGCCGCCCTGGAGGATGTTGCCCTCGCTGTCCACGATGGTCTCAGCGGCCAGGAAATCCTGCCAGCCGAGCTGCTCTCCCGCCTTGGCCTCCAGGGTATTCAGGCCCCAGCCCTCTGGCAGGTGGAGAACGCGAATCTCGGTATTGCCGAAGGCGTCATCGGCCAGGGTCTCCAGGGTAGCCGGCAGATACAGATCGCCGATGGCGCGCCGCCAGAAGGCCTTCTCGCCGACGGACACGGTGCCAATCAGCTCCACATAGGCCATTTCCACAAATTCATTATGCTCGATATCCTCGGTACTGCCACTCAGGGTAAAGGCTTCCTGAGGAATGGTTTGCGCGTTCAGGGTCAGGCTTGCGATATTGGCCTGTTCAAAGGCACTCGTTCCCAAGGTAGCAGGCTTAGGAATGTTCACCGTGCGCAGATTGGGGCACAGTGCGAAAGCCCCCTCCTTGATCTGAACGCCGGACGCATTGGACTGATAGGTGCTGATGCCCGATTCTTTGAAGGCGTTCTCACCGATGACGGTTGCGTTTTCCAGACCGGCCACAACCTGCAGGGATTCCCGCCCCTCCATAAGCCCATCCGGAATCTCCGTCATACCGGCGGGAAGGGATACATAAACCAGGTTGTTCATCCCATTGAAGGCCCCGCCATGCAGCGCCACATCGGGGTACTGAAGAACGATCTGCCCGATGGCGGTTCCGGACAGGGCGTACTGTCCAATGCTATGGGCATAGCGCAGATCCAGCTCCTTCAGAGACTCGCACTCCATAAAGGCAGAGGGGCCGAGGTCACCGATCTGGGCGTTTACGGTTTTCAGATTGGGACACTTGGAGAAGCCCTCGATCTCCACACTCAGGGCGGCAGTGGAATTCAGCGTCTCCAGCGCGGGATACCCGCTGAAGACATGGGCGCCCACGCCGCTGATATTCACCAGGTTCAGGGCAGTTACCCGATCCTTGTATTTTTCCCAGGGGTAGGAATTCCCATTGGTCAATTCGCCTCTGCCGGGGATAATGCCCGGGTAATCCTTGCGCTGGCTGGTGATGGTCAGAGTACCGTTGTCGTACTGCCAGTCCAGATACTCTCCCCATCTGTACTCCCAGGAGCCGCCGTCCTGGGTGGGATTCGCGGAATAGGCCTGGGTCTCATAGGGCATACCCAGCAGCCGGTTGTCCGGCCCCAGGGCGAAGACCTTCACCGTGGCCAGACTGCCCACGCCGGACAGTCCCGCGCAGGGGAGATCGAAGATCTGCCCCTGCACACGGGAAGCCGGAATCTCGTAAGCCGCGCTGACCAGGAGCTTTCCGCTCTCGCTGTAGCCGGCGAATACCAGGCTGCTTTCCACTGTGGTATCCATGTCCATTGTGACGGTGATCTGATCCCCGTTCACATCCACCTTCGTGACGCGCACAGAGCCAGAGTTGCCGTCGTCCCAGGCAAAGGCCGTGGTGGGAATCAGGGACACCAGCATGACCAGCGCCAGGAATAGGGATAGCAATCGTTTTTTCATAAGATCGTCCTCCTTCATTTGCCTGTTTTACCTTCCTGAGTATCATTTTAGCAGGCTCACGCACCAAAAGCAACTTCTTTTTGGCGTGTATGCCTCGATTTTACGGCTCCGACGCAAAAAACGTCATTTCCCATAGAATTGGGCGGATGAATTTGGTTGTTTTGCCCCGGGCAAAGTATTGCAGTGAATGAATGGTAAGGTACTTTTTCCAGTGTACGTCGGATAACATATGGCATTGAACAATCGAAAAACGCACTGGTGCGGGAGCACCCCGGCTCCCTTGTGTAAAGGGAGTGGCGCTCCGCGCAGCGAATTTGAAATATTAATGACTGCCGGTGGCAGTCATACCATAGTGTATGTCATGGCCGCCTCACGCAAGGCCATGACTGAGGGATTGTCAAAATGTGGAAATTCTGATCCCCTCAGTCTCGTGCTTGCGGGGGACGCACGAGACAGCATGAATTATGGTATGATTGCCACTGGCAATCATCAATATTCTAATTCGCTGCGCGGAGCACCACCCTTGGTCAGCAAGGGGAGCCTTGGGGTGCTCCCGCACCAGTGTATTCTTCGATGGTTCCCGGGAAAACCGCCATCGTAATTCTCCGGCATTTTTCCGGAATAACGCCCCTTGCGCCAGGCCTTCCGGGGACGTATAATGAGATATCATACCGAAAAGGAGGCAGACTATGGCAGGCGCGTTGGAGGGGGTAAAAATTCTGGGCTTCACCCATTTCGCCCAGGGGCCCTTTGCTTTGCAGCTTCTGGGGGATCTGGGGGCGGACATCATCAATGTAGAACGGCCCGGCACGGGAGATTTCAACCGGAATTTCCACCGGCGGGAGGATATGGGCGGGGAAAGCCCCATCTTCCTGGCTCTGAACCGGAACAAGCGGAGCCTGGCTCTGAATCTGAAAACCCCGGAAGGCAAGGAAATTATCCGCAAGCTGGTAAAGGACACGGATGTTCTCGTGACCAACTACCGGGCGGGGGTGCTGGAGCACTTAGGGCTCGGCTATGAGGCGCTGAAAAGAATCAACCCGTCTCTTGTGTACTGCGAGGCTCTGGGCTACGGCGAGTCCGGCCCCTACATCCACCTGCCCGGCCAGGACATCATCGGTCAGGCGGTTTCGGGGCTTGTGACCATGATTGGCCGGGACATTGACGGAATGCCGGAAGCCGCCGGAATTTATGAGGTGGATATCTACAGCTCCATGGTCATGGTGGTTGCCATCACCACCGCCCTGTACCACGCCAAGCAGACCGGGGAAGGTCAGCGGGTGGCCGTTGACCTGCTCAGCTCCGGCATTCACCTCCAGTCCCAGGAATTCAGCTACTACTTAAACACCGGGGAAATGCCCAAGCGGGCCCGCAATCACTCCGGTCATACGCTTCAGCCCGCCCCATACGGCATTTATCGGACTTCCGACGGCTTCATGGTGCTCTCCACCAACGCCGGAGACCGGCCGGAGGTGCTGGCGCAGGTCGTGGGCACTCAGGCGATTCTGCCGCTGATGGGCAGCGAAGAGAAGAACATGAAAAACCGGGAGGAAATTTTTGCCCTGGTGCAGGAAAAAATTCAGGAAAAACCCACGGAGTATTGGCTGGCGCAATTCAACGCCGTGGGTATCTGGTGCGGGAAGGTCAACGACTACGAGGCTCTGAAAAACGACCCTCAGGTGCTGCACAACGGCATTATCCAGACCATTCCCCACCCCAAGGCCGGGAGCTTCCGGTCCGTGGGCACGCCCATTTACTACAGCGCCACGCCCCCCACCATCCGCCGGACGGTTCCCGGTCTGGGAGAGCATAACGAGGAAATTCTCACGGCTTTAGGATATAGTGCGGAGGATATTCAGGGACTGAAAGATAAGGGTGTGCTTTGATTATATGTATATCACTGCGAGCCGCACCAAAATAGAAGTTGTCATTGCGAACCAGTCCGCAGACTGGTGTGGCAATCCGTACTCCTTCTCCGAGAACTGTCGTAAGAATCAGTAGGGGCGGCCAATGGCCGCCCGCTTTTTATGCAGTTTCCCAAAAATCGCAAGCGACCTCATCCGCCCTCCGAGCGCCTATATGTTATTGTGCAATTGCCACCGGCAATTGGTTGATTTGAATCCGCTGTGCGGAGCCCCCCCTCCCAGGGGAAGGCAAGGGAACGGATTGCCACACCAGTGTGCGCACTGGTTCGCAATGACATGCAAAATCATACATGAATATTATATACGAAGTAAGGGAGTGCCGGGCGGCACTCCCTTTCGTTATCTTGGGGAAAGCTTGCAGTTGCGCACATACTGCCTGGGGGTGCAGCCCTGCATTTTCCGGAAAGTCTGGATGAAATAGCTCATATCCCGGAAGCCGCTGTCGGTGCAGGCCTGGTCAATGGAACCGGTATGGCTGAGAATCCGGCAGGCGTGGTTGATGCGCACCTGATTGAGGTATTTGAGATAGGTGGTCTGGGTGTGACCCCGGAACCAGGCACAGAAATAATTCCGGCTAAAGCCCACCACCGAGGCCGCCTGCTCCAGCTGAATCTCCTCGGCAAAATGGGTCTGCGTCCAACGCAGAATCCGGTAAAGCTGGTCATTCTGGGCACTCAGGCTCTCCGCCGGGCCCCCGGCCCCGCCGGGAGTCTGCCGCTCCAGCAGGGAAAACAGAGCAAGCAGCACCCGGATCCGCTCCAGGGGCTTGCCGTCCAGCCGGATAAGCTGCCGAGCCAAATCGTGAATGGTGTCAAAATCCTGGCAGATGTGGGGAATCGCGCTCAAGGTCTTCCCGCACTGGCTGAAAAGCAGCTCGATGTTCACCAGCTCCTTCAGCGCCTCCGGGGAGATTTGCAGCACATAAATGCACCCGGTGCCCCGGCTGAAGGAGGTGGCGTGGACTGCCCCGGGAGGCACGGCATACACCGCATTCCCGTCAACGGTCAGCCGGGAGCTGCCGATGAGTACCTCCCCCCGAATGCCGCAGCACACTCCGATTTCCAGGGTGTCCGCGTAATGCAGGGGGGCAATGTCGTCATTCTGAAAATCCTTCTTGCGAACCCGGTAGGGACATTCCCGGGTGAAATGGAGATTTTCCAGGAAGGTCACAGGGGTGTTTTTTCCGTAGCAGATTCGTTGTTCCATACACAAAGCCTCGCCATAAATCGTAATATTGCAATAATTCTAAATAACATCCTATCTTGTATTTTTAGGGATAATGCAAGATAATTGTGGTGTAAGCAAAAGGAAAATTCAACAATTTGCGGTAAAATTAACTTTCATTACAAAGGAGCACGCCTTATGAATACTCTGGATTTTATTTCCCAAAATAAGGTCATCACCATCTGCCGCCGGGTCTACGGCGAGGATCTTCTGAAGCTGGCCGATGCCCTGTACGCCGGCGGCATCAAGATGATCGAGGTCACCTTCGATCAGGCCGATCCCGACTGCATCGAAAAAACCGGTGAGTGCATCCGCGCTCTGTGCGACCGGTTCGGCGACAAGATGATGTTCGGTGCCGGTACGGTGCTGAACGCCGAGCAGGTGGAAGCCGCCGCCAAGGCCGGTGCCCGCTACATCATCTCCCCCAATGTGGATGCCGATGTCATCGCCAAAACCAAGGAGCTGGGTCTGGTGTCCATGCCCGGTGCCATGACCCCCTCCGAAATCCTCACCGCCCACAAGCTGGGCGCGGACATCGTCAAGCTCTTCCCTGCCGGTTATCTGGGCTTTGGCTACATCAAGGACATTCTGGGGCCCATCAGCCATGTGAAGCTGTGCGCCACCGGCGGTGTCACCGAGGAGAACTGGGGCAAGTACCTGGAGTTCGGCTTTGCCGGTGCCGGCATCAGCGGCCGTCTGTGCGACAAAAAGTGCATCGCCGCCGGTGACTTTGAGGAGATCACCCGTCGGGCCAAGGTCTTCATGGACATCACCCGGGCTCACGCCTAAGCGGAGGGAAAACCCATGGAAAAGAAGAAATTTGTAGGCTTCGGGGAAATCATGGTTCGGCTGGCCCCTGCCGGTGTCCTCCGGTTCCCCCAGGCCGATAGCTTTACCGTCAACTACACCGGTGCCGAGGGCAACATGGCAATTGCCCTGGCCTATATGGGTATGCCCGCGGAGATGGTCACCAAGTTCCCGGACAACGACATCGGCCGCTGCGCCTACCGGATGCTGCGCAAATACGACGTTCTCACCGACCACATTGCCTGGGGCGGCGAGCGTCTGGGGCTTTACTATCTGGAGCGGGGTGCGTCCCAGCGACCCTCCAAGGTCATCTACGACCGGAAGCATTCCTCCATCGCCGAGGCTGTGCCCGAGGATTTCGATTGGGACGACATCTTCAAGGATGCGGGCTGGTTCCACTTCACCGGCATCACCGTGGCTCTGAGCAAGAACATGCAGGAAATCTGCCGTCAGGCCTGCGTGGCCGCCAAGCGTCACGGGGTGAAGGTCAGCTGTGACTTAAACTACCGGAAGAACCTCTGGTCTACCGAGGAAGCCAAGCGGGTCATGACGCCGCTGATGGAATATGTGGATGTGTGCATCGCCAACGAGGAGGATTCCGAGAAGGTACTGGGCATCAAGGCCTCCGACACCGACGTGACCACCGGCAAGCTGAGCCTGAAGGGCTATTCCGAACTTGCGAAGAAGCTGACCGATACCTTTGGCTTTGAGAAGGTGGCCATCACCCTGCGGGAGTCCATCTCCGCCTCCGTGAACAACTGGTCCGCCATGCTCTACGCCGATGGCCAGACCTACCTTTCCAAGAAGTACACCATGCAGATCGTGGATCGGGTAGGCGGCGGCGATTCCTTCGCCTCCGGACTGATCTATGCCTGCCTGAATGATTTCGACAACCAGAAGGCTCTGGAATTTGCCACCGGTGCCAGCTGTCTGAAGCACTCCATCGAGTTTGACTTCAACCTGTCCACCGTGGACGAGGTCATGAACCTGATCAACGGAGACGGCTCCGGCCGGGTTCAGCGTTAACATTGCTTCTCATCTTTTACCCCTCTTTGTACCCCTTACCAAGAATCGGCGGAATGCGAAGGCGTTCCGCCGATTCTTGGTTTATTTGCAGATTACAAGCAGGCACTGCCACCCCACGCATGTCATTGCGAACCAGTGGTGCTCCGCGCAGCGAATCAAAATCTTAATGACTGCCAGTGGCAGTCATACCTTAGTGTAGCGCACGCTGGTGTGGCCCCTTCCAGGGATTCCCTCCGGTCACAATCCCCCGGATATTCCGAGAACCTTCGTAAGAATCTGTAGGGGTCGATGCCCACATCGACCCATTTTCCTATAGCGATAAGCATATGCGGCGGGACGATGAGGGCATCGTCCCCTACTAGGGAGCCTCTGATTAAATCGGCAAGAGCTGGGAGCGCGAGATTTTTCTTTAGCCGAAGGGTTCAAAAGCGGAGGAATACTTTGTGTATTTCCCGCTTTTGAACCCGCACGGATAGAGAAAAAGATCCGCTATCCAGCCGCAGACGATTTATTCAGAGGTTCCCTAGTTCTGAATTGGCTCTCCCGGCATAGGCCGGGGTCTTCCGCAGGCGGTGGAAAGGCGCTTACGCTCCCCGTCGGCTCCACCGGCGGCGATGGCCTCCATGGTTTCCAGAATGTGCCGCGCGTACCGGGCATCCGTTCGGGGAACGGTACCGTCGGCAAGAGAAGCCGCCAGATCCCACAGACCCAGTCCCCGACTGTTTTGCGCATAGGGAAACGCCAGAGGAACCTCCCGGTAGTCCTCTCCGGGGCGAGCCAGCATTACCCTGCCTCCAAAGCAATTGGGATCCGACAGCACAATGGAGCCGGTTTCGCCGTAGATTTCCAGACAGGGCTGCCTGGATTTCCACACGTCGAAGGTCGCCGTGAAGGTGGCAAGGGCCCCCGTTTCGAAGCGAAGCAAGGCATTGACGTAGGTGGGTACGTTCACCTGGATGGTCTCCCCGTAATGGGGCTGGGAGGTAATCTTCCGGGTGGGGAAGGAAATGGCGTCCATGGCACTGACGCTGGCGAAGGGGCCGACGATATGCAGCAGAGCTGTCAGATAATAGGGCCCCATATCCATCAGCGGCCCGGCCCCGGGCTGATAGAGAAAATTGGGGTTCGGATGCCAAGTCTCCACACCTTGCTTGAAAAGGTTTGCCGTGGCTCCCACCACCCGACCGACGGCACCGGCATCCACCAGATGCCGGGCAGTCTGGATCATAGCACCAAGGGGCACGTCCGGCGCACAGCCAAGACGTACCCCTTTTTCCCGCGCCAGTCTTACCAGTTCTTCCCCCTGAGCTGCCTGAGCCGCCAGGGGCTTTTCGCTGTACACATGCTTACCGGCCTCCAATGCCAGCCGGTTGATCTCGTAATGGGCCTGCGGCGGGCAAAGATCCAGCACGATGTCGATTTCCGGATCGGAGAGCATCTGTTCCAGCGTCCCGTAGACCCGGGGCAGGGCAAATTGCGCTGCTCTGCCCTGGGCCCGATCGGGATGCCGATCAAATACGCCCCGAACCGCCAGCCTGTCCGAAAACAGGGTCTGAAGGTTCCGGATGTAGACTTCCGAAATCATGCCGCAGCCTGCCACGCCGACCTGATAGACCGGCTCCATGGCTCAATCTCCCAGGTAGGCCTTCTGGACTGCCGGGTCTGCCAGCAGCTGAGCCGAGGGACCCTCCAGAGTGATGTGGCCGTTTTCCAGCACATAGGTATAGTCACTGATGCCCAATGCCTGCCGGGCATTCTGCTCAATGAGCAGAATGGTAGTGCCCGCAGCGTTGATCTGCTTGATGATCCGGAACACCTGCTTGACGATGACGGGAGCCAGACCCATGGAAGGCTCGTCGAGCATAATGAACTCCGGCTCGCTCATCAGTGCCCGGCCGATGGCCAGCATCTGCTGCTCGCCGCCGGACAGGGTACCCGCCTGCTGGCTCTTTCGCTGACCCAGGATGGGAAACATCTCGTAGATTTCCGCTTCCTTCTCCTTGAAGGGCTTTTTCAGCTTGCTGGAACCCATGATCAGGTTTTCCTGAACGGACAGACCGGCGAAGACCTTCCGGCCTTCGGGAACCTGAACCACGCCCTTGCCCACGATTTTGTGGGAGGCCTTGGGCAGCACCTCGCCATTGAAGACAATTTCCCCGGTAGTGGGCTTCACGAGGCCCGAAATGGTGTTGACGAGAGAGGTTTTGCCCGCGCCGTTGGCACCGATGACGCTGACGATCTTCCCGGTGGGAACCTGGATATTCACGTTATGCAGCGCGTCCACATGGCCGTAGCTGACAGAAATATTTTTCACTTCCAGCATGGCTTATTCCTCCTCTTCGCCCATGTAGGCCTCGATGACCTTGGGATGGTTCTGAACTTCCTCCGGGGTGCCGTGCGTCAGCAGCTCGCCAAAGTTCAGCACGAACACCTCGTCGGACAGGGTGTTGACCACCTTCAGCCGGTGCTCGATGAGTAAGATCGTCAGATCCCGGATTTCCCGGATCTTCTTCAGCAGCTCAATGAAGTCCTCCACCTCCACCGGGTTCAGGCCGGCGGCAGGCTCGTCCAGAAGCAGCAGCTTGGGGTCGGAGGCCAGGGCTCTGGCCAGCTCCACTTTTCGCTGCATCCCGTAGGGCAGGTTGCCGGGGCGGTCGTGGGCGAAATCCTTCAGGCCGACTAAGTCCAGGCACTCCATGGCGATGTCGTAGTTTTTCTTGTCCTCGCTGCGCTTTCTGGGAAGGCCCAGGATGGCCTCCACCATGGTGTAGTTGGCCCGGGCGTCCAGAGCGGACTGGACGTTGCGCACGTTGTCCAGCTGAGAGAACAGACGGATGTTCTGGAAGGTACGGGCCATGCCCTTCTTGGAAACTTCATGCTGGGGAAGGCTCGTGATATCCTCCCCGTCCAGCAGCACCTTGCCGCTGGTGGGCTTATAGACACCGGAAATAATATTGAAGAAGGTGGTCTTGCCCGCGCCGTTGGGGCCAATGATGCTGGTGACGGAGCCCTTCCGGATGTCCAGGCTCACGTTCTGCACGGCCTTGACACCGCCGAAGTTGATGGAAACGTCCTGACAAGTCAGAATGCTGCTCATTTTCCTGCCTCCTTCACGGTTTTGGTTTCCTTGCCGGTGAATTTCTTCTTCAGCCACAGGAAGATGTCCTTGAACTCATGCTCGCCGAAGAGGCCGTTGGGCACGAAGTTGATAATGACGAGAATGATGACGCACTGAATCAGGGTGCGCAGATTGCTGGCAGTCCGCAGGGACTCGGTGAGGATGCTGAAGAGAGCCGCCATGACCACAGAGCCGGACAGGCTATTGATGCCGCCCACGAAGACGATGCTGATCCACTCGATGGACTTGGCGGAGCCGAAGGAGTTGGGATCGATGAAGGAAGTAGCGTAGGCCACCATGGCGCCGGACAGCGCGGTGAGGCCGCCGGCGAAGACGAAAGCGGTCATCTTGATTCGGGTGACATTGATGCCCATGGAGGCGGCGGAAATGGGATCGTTCTTCACGGCGATGCACTGGCGGCCGAACTTGGAATTCTTGAAGTTCAGCACCAGGTAGATCACGATGGCAACAATTACAAAGCTCACCGGCAGGTTGATGTCTCTGGGAATCCGGTTGATGCCCATAGCGCCGCCGGTGACGCTGCTGAAGGTATTGAGCACTGCCACGATGGCCTCGCCGAAAGCCAGGGTAATCATGGCCACATAGTCGCCCCGGAGCTTCATGATGGGAATGCCCACTAAGAAGGCGGAGACCATGCCCATGATGATTGCCAGAATCACCGCGGGCAGGAAGGGAAAGCCGAACTTGGTGGCGAGAATACCAACGGTATACGCGCCGATGCACATAAAGGACGCCTGGCCCATGGAGAAGATGCCGGTCAGACCCATGAGGATATACATGGAAATGACGGCCACCATCACAATGAGGACGTTCAGAACCACGGTTGCGGTATAACTCATCTTTTCGCCCTCCTTACACTTTTTCCTTCACGAATTTGCCGCTGATGCCCTGAGGACGGAAAATCAGGAAGATAATGGCAAACAGGAAGGTACAGGCAGGCTGTAAGCTGGAGCCCACAAAGTTGGTCATGAACACTTCCAGCAGGCCCAGCAGAAGTCCGCCGTAGAGGGCACCGCTGATGTTGCCCAGGCCTCCCAGGATGGAAGCGGTCATACCCTTCATGACCAGATCCTTCAGCTGGGGATACAGCAGGAACTTCATGCCGCACAGCACGCCCGCAATGGCCGCCAGCATACCGGAAATGAAGAAGGTCAGCGCCATGACGAAGGACACATTGATGCCCATGAGCTTGGCAGTGTCGCTGTCCATGGACAGGGCCCGGATGGAAATGCCCATACGGGTCTTATAGAGGATATACATCAGAACCAGAATGCCCACCGCGGACAGACCCAGCATGATCATGTCGGTAACGGCGATGGTCAGATTTTCATTGATCTGGAAAAAGCTCTGGGAGAAGAAAGAGGGATAGGAATAGTAGCTGGAGGCAAACATCAGAATGATGATATTCTGAAGCAGGGTGCCCAGGTTGGCAGAGGAGACAAAAAACAGCATGGAACTGCCCTTGGTTCTGCGCAGCCGCTCAAAGCCGATGAACTGCACCAGGCAGGACAGGCATCCGCCAAAAAGGACGGTAATGAGAATCATGGGAACAAAGCCCAGATTCCAGCTCTTGCAGACAATATAGGCAAAGTAGGCGGAAACCACCATAACGCCGCCGTGGGAGAAATTGGAGAATTTCAGGACGCTGAAGATCAGGGTAAAGCCCAGGGCGATCAGGGAGTAAACCGAACCAAGGGCGATACCGTTAATGATCAGCTGAATATAGTAGTAAGTCATTGTTTCGTCCTTTCAAAACACATGAAGCAAGGAAAGCGGTAAGGTGCGGTTTCCTGCACCTTACCGCTTCAAAGACACAGCTTAGGGGGTTTCTGTCACTCAGGGCTGCAGATAGGTCTTGTACTCCAGAACGCCGTCGGTGATCTCATAGACAGCCATGCCCAGATCCTTGGGAGAGTGGGTCGCGCCGTCCTCGGTGTAGCTGTCTGTGCACAGCAGATCCAGATTCTGGATGCTATTCTCCATGGCGGCCTTGATGGCGTCCCGGTCGGCGGAACCCGCGGCCTCGATGGCGGTCTTCAGGATGTACATGGTGTCGTAGCCGTTAACGGCCTTGATGGTAGCGGGCTCGCCGAAGCGGGTCTCATAGTTGGCGTTGAAGGTATCCAGGCTGGGGTCGCCCATGTAGACGGAGGACTGGAAGTAGGCCTTGCCCACGACGGCAGGGTTATCCAGCAGGGACAGGAAGGGATCGCTCATATCCTGGGCGCCGACGTAGGGAATCTTCAGACCCAGCTGCGCCGCCTGCTGAACCATGATGACCAGCTGCGCGGTGGGGTTGGGGGTGCAGATGAACTCGGCGCCGCTGGCCTTGATCTTGGACAGCTGAGTGGAGAAGTCCTGGTCGGTAGCGTTGCAGGTCTGCTCAATGGTGATTTCGCCGCCCTTGGCAGTCCACAGGTCACGGAAGCCGTTCATGTAGGCCACGGCGTAGGCATTGGACTGATCGTAGAACAGAGCCGCCTTCTTCATGTCGGTGTTCTCGGCCACATACTGGGCGATGATGGCGGCCTGCTGGGGAGCGTTGCACTGGCCGGTCAGGAAGCAGTAGGGATAAACCTCACCGGTTCCCTCGGTGTCGGCCACGGCCCGGGGGTCAGAGGGCATACCCAGAACGGGAACACCCTTCTCGGTGCTGACCTCGATGAGGCTCATGAAGATGCCGCTGGCATCGGTGGTGATGACGGCGGAAGCCTTGTCCACGTCGGCCAGACGGGTGTAGGCGTTGATGGTCTCCTGACCGTCGTTCTTGTTGTCGTAGACGACGTAGTCGATCTGCTTGCCCAGGATACCGCCGGCGGCGTTGATTTCTTCCACAGCCATCAGAACGCCGTTGTTGATGGCGTTGCCGGTGACGGAGCGGCTGCCGGTCAGGTCGTTGATGCCGCCGATGACGATTTTGTCGCCGTCGGAGGCGGGAGCCGCAGTCTCATTGGATGCGGGAGCGTTGGTAGCGGCAGGGGCGGCGGTGGCGGTGGGAGCGGCGTTTCCGTTGCCGCAGCCGGCCAGCATACCCAGGGCCATCACACCGGCCATTGCCAAAGCGATCAGTTTTTTCATGTGTTTTCCTCCTTATGTTTCTTCAGGCATTGCTGCCATGAGTCCTGAATGAAATACGTTCTTATACTATTTCCTGATTAAAATCTTAATTTTAATCAGGAAGGCATCGCCTGAAG
>OIZP01000762.1_pt1 | contig 18872 bp, 20 predicted proteins | sample 1588531 | NCBI WGS metagenome assembly OIZP01 (sample SAMN03283283) | human gut metagenome | biome: human-associated habitat; material: feces | host: Homo sapiens | place: Peru | collected 2012
TTTTTGATGTGCCGTACAAGAGTCTGGGAAATGATGGTGGAAGCATTAAAGTGTGTGAATTTGATGAGATGACAGTCATGAAGGGAAATGGTAAGCTGATTTTACATAATGTGCTGGTGGGAAGATCATCGGATAGTTTATTTGAGGACAATGCATATGATATGATTTTGAATGAAGCTGTTTTTAGTAATAAAACGGGTATGGAAAATACTCTGGGGAAGCAAGCCGCACACAAATGAGGTGTTTTACATAGGAGGGACGGAGGTGCTGCCGCCTCCGCTTGAGACAGATGAGGAGAAGTGTTGTCTGATTGCGCTGGTGGATAAAAATGTGGCAATGTCAAAGGAACAGGCAAAAAAGCAGCTTATAGAGCACAATCTAAGGCTTGTGGTGTATCTGGCAAAAAAATTTGAAAACACGGGAGTATGCGTGGAGGACCTTATATCAATTGGCACCATCGGTCTCATAAAGGGGATAAACACATTCAATCCTGAGAAGAAAATAAAGCTTGCCACATACGCATCCAGATGCATAGAAAATGAGATTCTTATGTATCTGCGCCGCAACAACAGAGTGAAGCTTGAGGTATCCTTTGATGAGCCACTAAACACGGATTGGGACGGAAATGAGCTACTTTTATCAGATATACTGGGGACGGATGAGGATGTCATATATAAGGATCTTGAGACTGAGGTTGAGATTTCACTGCTAAAAAAAGCCATGCTGTCATTGAACGAGCGTGAAAGACAGATAATAGAGCTTCGATTTGGAGTAAACCGTGTGGAGAATAAGGAACTGACACAGAAGGAGGTAGCAGATATTCTGGGAATTTCACAGTCATACATATCAAGGCTCGAAAAAAAAATAATGGCAAGATTGAAGAAAGAAATACAGAAAATGGCATAAGTGTGATATAATATTTTTATCATAAAACAGAATAGGAGATGGTAGTATGGTATTGGAATTTATCGGTGCTGACAGAGAGGTTACTGGAAGCTGTCACTATCTGACATTTGGGGACACACATATACTTATTGACTGTGGAATGGAGCAGGGAGCTGATTTGTACGTGAATCAGGAGATACCGGTCAATCCTTCGCTCATAGACTATGTGTTTGTCACACACGCACACATTGACCACTCAGGTCTTTTGCCACTCATATACAATCATGGTTTCAGGGGCACCATTTTTGCGACAAAGGCGACAACAGATTTATGTAACATCATGCTAAAGGATTCTGCACATATTCAGGAATTTGAGGCGGAGTGGAAGAACAGAAAGGCAAGACGAGCCGGAAGACCGGAAGTGACTCCTATGTACAATGTGGAGGATGCACAGAATGTCATGCAGCACTTTACACCGTGTGATTACAACAGTGTGTATGAGATATGCCCGGGGCTTAAGGTGAGATTTGTGGATGCAGGTCATCTACTTGGTTCATCATCTATTGAGATGTGGGTGACTGAGGAGAATGTGACCAAAAAGATTGTCTTTTCAGGTGATATTGGAAATCACAACAGGCCACTCATCAAGGATCCGCAGTATGTGGACAGTGCTGATTATGTGGTTATGGAATCTACATATGGCAATCGTCTGCACGATACGCCGCCTGACTACGCGGTGGAGCTTTCAAAGGTCATCAATGCGACATTTACAAGAGGCGGAAATCTGGTAATCCCGGCATTTTCAGTGGGCAGGACACAGGAGATGCTCTACTTTATCAGGCGTATAAAGACTGAGAATCTGCTGCCGGAGCATCCGAATTTTGAGGTTTACATCGATAGCCCCCTTGCTGTTGAGGCGACAAATGTATTTCATGAGAATGTATCGGACTGCTTTGATGAGGAGGCTATGGAGCTTATTTCGGCAGGCATCAATCCAATCAAGTTCCCCGGACTTCGTGTGGCAGTATCATCGGATGAGTCAAAGATGATTAATTTTGATAAGAAGCCAAAGGTTATCATCTCAGCATCGGGTATGTGTGAGGCCGGACGTATCAGACACCACTTAAAGCATAATCTTTGGAGAAGTGATTCAACAGTTTTGTTTGTAGGATATCAGGTTCCGGGAACGCTTGGCTATGCACTTTTAAACGGTGCGAAAAAGGTGAAGCTTTTTGGTGAGGAAATAGAAGTAAGGGCAAGCATAGTAAATCTGCCGGGTATCAGTGGACATGCAGACAAAAATCAGCTTACCGAGTGGCTTGGCGCAATAAAAAACAAGCCGGAGCATGTATTTATAGTCCATGGAGAGGAATCCACAGCAGAGTACTTTGCAAACCATGTGCATGAGACCTTCGGCTATGATGCAGTGGCACCATACAGTGGTGATGCCTATGACCTTATCACGAATCAGAAGGTGGCAGATGGCTCACGCAAGCTTGTGGAGAAAAAGGCTGCATATGGCATGGCAAGTAGAGAGAAGACTATATTTGACCGTCTTGTGGCAGCAGGCCAGAGGCTTGTATCTGTTATCCAGAAGTGCCAGGGCATGGCTAATAAGGACTTGAGCAAGTTTGCAGACCAGATAAATGCGCTGTGTGATAAGTGGGATAGATAGACTGTAATCACAGCATATTAAAGTAATTAATAAAGTAAAAAGCTCTGTGCATACATATAAGTGTATGACACAGAGCTGTTTTATTTTATGACGCGCAGCTTATTAAAAGTGCTATGTATGTAACTACGCCTCGTCCTGCTTGAAAATGACATTTCTGTATTTTGAAAGTATTCCCTTTAACAGGCTTCCAAGTACACATATTGATATGATCTCACCGATTCCGACTGTAACTGCATTGAAAACAAGAGAGATATCAACACCCTTGTATACAGTCGTAAAACCGTATCCGTATCTGAGCACGAGTGGCACGATAATTATGTTGGCGATGACTGGTGGAAGGGTGTATACAAACTTCTTCTTTCGAAGGAAGTAAGTGCCGAGTGCACCGAGCAGTGTAGCGATACTTCCGAAGATGATATCCCAGATGATGCCGCCTGTGATAAGATTGGAAATCAGACATCCGATGAAAAGCCCCGGAATGGCTGCCGGTGTAAAAACCGGAAGGATGCAAAGCGCTTCAGAAAAGCGTACCTGAATGGTGCCTGATGCGAGACCAAGCAGATTGGTGATATACGTGAGCACAACATAGAGTGCTGCAATCATAGCTGCCTGTACTGCAAATAATACTTTTTTGTTTCTCATATTTAGTTCTCCTTTAGTTTTGTTTTACGTCAGGAAGGTTTCGAACTGACGCATTTATTTTCGCCTTGCTATGTTAACAAAAAATGCTTTGAATGTCAAGAAGTACATAAAGTCAGTGCCATATTTGGAGATGTATGATATAATGAGCGTAAGTGAAAAGAGGGAAACAGTATTATGAGAGAAATAAAGGTTAATGAACTAAAAGAGGGAATGACTACGGCAGTAGATGTGTTTTCACCAAAGGGACAGCTTATACTTAAAAGACATCAGACTGTATCGGCATTTGATATAGCAAAGTTTGGATTCTACAATATAGCTTCGGTTTATGTTGAGGGAAGCTCAGCACAGGAAAAAGAAGAATGGAATAAAAAATATGCCATCATTAAGGAAAAATACCGTGATTCCATCGATAACCTGCATGAATATATGAATGACATACTATACAGGAATATCATCCCGGATAAGAATACGCTCATCAGGGACTCGGTAGAGATTTTTGACAGGTTTGAGACTTCATATGAGCTATTTGACGCACTTCAGGTATTAAAGCAGACAGATGTATCTACGATGGCACATTCCATGAATGTATCAATCATTGCACGTCTCATTGGTGTATGGGCAGGGCTTGATACAGAAAAGCTGGATGAGATTTCAATGGCAGGTCTGTTGCACGACATAGGCAAGTTTAAGATACCGGATGAGATATTATTGAAGCCGGGAAAGCTTACAAAGGAAGAGTTTGAGGTGATAAAGAAGCACACGGTATATGGCTATGAGATACTTAATAATTTCAAGATTCTTGAAAGCACGAAGCGTGCTGCACTTTTACATCATGAGAAGTTTGACGGTTCAGGATATCCGTTTGGATATACAGCAGATAAAATCGATGATATATCAGCTATTATTACGATAGCCGATGTCTACGATGCAATGACGTCAAAGCGCTGTTACCGTGATGGGATGTGTCCGTTTGATGTGATAGCAGATTTTGAGTATGATGGCATATCAAAGTATCATCCGAAGTATATAGGGATGTTTTTGAAGAAGATTGCAAGCTCATATATCGGAAGCACTGTGCTTTTGACAAACGGCAAAAAGGCCAAAATAATTTTTGTGACACAGAAGTATTCAAGGCCTACAGTTACACTGCTTGAAGACAACAGTGTGCTGGTGCTTAAGGATGAAAAGGATATAAAAATAGCGGCAGTGCTGTAGAATTATATACGCGGATTAATTGAATAAAATTACTGTAAATGGGAATGCTTTAGATAAAGAAATTTATCCGGAGGATTCCCATGTCTGTATATAAGGTTGATATATGTGGAGTGACCACATCAAAACTGCCGGTACTTAAGGATGATGAAAAAGAAGAACTGTTTGAGAAAATAAAAAAGGGAGATAAGGCTGCAAGAGAAAAGTATATTCGTGGAAATTTAAGGCTGGTGCTTTCGGTAATCAGAAGGTTTTCAAACTATAATGAAAATATGGATGATTTATTTCAGATAGGATGCATCGGACTTATGAAATCAATTGATAATTTTGATCCGACTATAGGTGTTAAGTTTTCCACCTATGCTGTTCCGATGATTATCGGTGAGGTGAGACGGTATCTGCGTGACAACAGTGCATACCGCATTCCGCGCTCCCTCAGGGATACAGCCTATCAGGCTATTAAATCAAAGGAAAAGCTATCGAGAAAGCTGGTGCATGATCCGTCTTTAGCGGAAATATCAAAGGATTGCGGTATCCCCGAAAACGATATACTATACGCACTTGATGCAATCCAGACACCGCTTTCCCTCTTTGATCCTGTATATACTGACGGTGGTGATACACTTTATGTGATGGATCAGATATCGGACAAGAAAAACAAAGAGGAAGCATGGGTAAAAAATCTGGTTCTCGACGATGCCTTAAAGCTGCTTGATGACAGAGCAAGACAGATTATTAAGCTGCGTTTTTTCGAGGGCAAGACACAGATAGAGGTGGCAGAGGAGATAAATATCTCTCAGGCACAGGTATCAAGGCTTGAGAAAAATGCGCTTAAAAATATGCACGGATATCTGGAAGCATAAGCAGATAATTGAATATTTAGTCTGCCTGTGCTAAAGAAGTTTTTTTAAGCACAGCCGCAATTATGACTGCATATACACCTCCGATAACAGCGGTGATAAGCTGTGTCACTGAAAACTGAAGCTGTAATACCGGCAGCATCTTGTGCATTGGAGCAGGCAGAAATGCAGGTAGAATGATAAGAGCAATGGCTATTCCCATGAAAAGAGCCTTTAGTATGGCACCTATTGCAATTGATACAGGAAAACCGGCAGCTTTGCCGCATTTTTTGCGAAGCAGTCCCACACATACCACGAGAATGATATTTCCTATCATGATACATGGAAACATCGCAGGGATAGCCGCCATAACAGGACTTCCTGTGATGAAAAATGATGTGACAGGTGTGATAATGCTTAGGATAATGCCACATGCCATTCCGGCATAGAGCACGGTAAGTATTAAAGCTGCATTAATGATCGGACCTGTGATGTATACGCTTAAGTTCTTAAAGAACTGGCTGACAAGACAGATTGCAAGCATAATTGCAGTAACGGTTATTTGTTTAGTTTTTATCTTCATTGATAAGACCTCCTTTAAATTTTCATATGAAATCATACTCCTTTGGGGGTGCAAATGCAAGGTTACGTTGCCGGTTAATATTTACTCAGAAGGCAAAAATGCCGGTTGATATTGAAAGCAATTCATTTGTGTGCTAATATAAGTATATTCGCTGTTTGACGCAAAACAGCTATATATCAGGAGGAATACAATGAAAAAACTGATTAATTTGATATCAGAGGAAGTGACAAAGGCATTCGTCAGTGCAGGATATGACGAGAAGTACGGAAAGGTTACACTTTCAAACAGACCGGACCTTTGTGAGTTCCAGTGTAACGGAGCAATGGCAGCGGCAAAAGAGTATAAGTGTGCACCATTTATGATCTCAGACAAGGTAGCGGCGCTCCTTGAGTCAGATGAGATGTTTGAGTCAGTAGAATCAGTAAAGCCGGGATTTCTTAATATCAAAATGGATACCGCTTTTCTGGCAAAATATATGAACGATATGAAGGATGACGAGGGCAGATACGGCTTGGAGAAGGCCAAAAAGCCACTCACTATAGTAGTGGATTACGGCGGACCAAACGTCGCAAAGCCTCTTCATGTAGGACACCTTCGTTCGGCAGTAATCGGAGAGAGCGTTAAGCGTATCGCAAAGTTCATGGGACACAATGTGATTGGTGATGTGCATCTCGGTGACTGGGGACTTCAGATGGGACTTATCATCACAGAGCTTCGCGAGAGAAAGCCTGACCTCGTTTATTTTGATGAGAGCTATACAGGAGAGTACCCGAAGGAGGCACCGTTTACCATATCAGAGCTTGAGGACATCTATCCTACAGCCAGCGGTAAGTCAAAATCAGATGAGAGCTTCAAGGAGGCAGCACTTCTTGCCACAAAAGAGCTTCAGGGAGGCAGGAGAGGCTATCAGGCGCTGCTTTCACACATCATGAATGTCTCTGTAACAGATCTTAAGAGAAATTATGAGAATCTGAATGTTCATTTTGAGCTGTGGAAGGGCGAGTCGGATGCACAGCCATATGTACCTGGGATGGTTGAAATGATGAAGGAAAAGGGCTTTGCACATATGAGTGAGGGCGCTTTGGTTGTGGATGTTAAGGAGGATACAGATACAAAGGAGATTCCGCCATGTATCATCCTAAAGTCTGACGGAGCCTCACTTTACAGCACTACAGACCTTGCAACACTTGTTATGCGTATGAAGGAGAACAACCCTGACCGTGTGATTTATCTGGCAGATGCACGTCAGTCAATGCACTTTATCCAGGTGTTCCGCTGTGCAAGAAAGACAGGCATAGTACCTGATACTACAGAGCTTGTACATATCGGCTTTGGAACCATGAACGGTAAGGACGGCAAGCCTTTCAAGACAAGAGACGGTGGAGTAATGCGTCTTGAGTACCTCCTCAAGGAAATTGACGATGAGATGCTCAATAAGATTAAGGAAAACCAGAAGGAAAAAGAGAATTTAAATATTGACGAGGCGGAGGCTGAGCAGACAGCCAAAACTGTAGCGCTTGCAGCAGTCAAGTATGGTGATTTGTCTAATCAGGCGAGCAAGGATTACATCTTTGATATCGACAGATTCACATCATTTGAGGGTAACACAGGTCCATATATCCTTTATACAATCGTGCGTATCAAGTCAATCCTCTCAAAGTATGAGGCAAAGGGTGGCGACATCAGCGCACTGAAGGATGCAATCATGCCGGCAGTCAATGCAGGACAGAAGAATCTTATGCTCTCTCTGGCAAAGTTCAATGCCACAATTGAGAGTGCATACGAGGAGTCTGCACCACACAAGATATGTGCATACATCTACGAGCTTGCCAACGCATTCAACGGCTTCTACCATGATACAAAGATTCTTTCTGAGGAGAATGAAGAGCTTAAGAAGTCATATATTTCGCTGCTTGTGCTCACAAAGGAGATACTTGAGGCTTGTATCGATATGCTTGGATTCTCAGCTCCTGACAGGATGTAAAAAATAATAATTTTCACGTTCTAAAACAATTGGACATGTAATATAAATAGGACATAGATGATTTATCAGAATCGTCTGTGTCCTTTTTTTATTTGAATAACTGTCGGTGGCAGGTCGGGATGGGGCTTAAGCATGTGGCTGCAGTGTCGAAGAAGCGTATAGCGGAGCTATTTAGAGTCTGTTAAATTATGCTTTGAAGCACAGAAATGCCGAGGCATGGACGCCGAGGCAAGGAGATATCGAGCCCGGACGGCGAGTATCGACGGTTTCGTCAGGCATAGAAGTACTTACTGCATAATTTATACAGAGTCTTAATAGTGCAGCGTAGCTTCTGCGACACTGCAGCCACACGCGTGAGCCCATCCCGACCTGCCGCCGAAGTGGCGATAAGGAGTGAAAAATATGGATATAATTGATTATCTGCCACAAAAGATGAAGGCTGAGGCAGAAGCGTACATGCCGTGTGGTCTGGAGGAAATCAGGGTACGCGCCGGAAAGCAGGTGCAGTATATGTTTGCGGGAGGATGTAGAGCCGGAGTGTATATCTCACATAGCGATATTGAGGAGATGATAAATTATCTGAGCGGATATTCATTCCACGCGATAGCACCGCAGCTTGCAGCAGGCTATTTTACAGTGGAGGGAGGCCATCGTGTGGGAATTGCAGGGCAGATGGGCTGCGATGGAGGAAAGGTTACAGCAGTCAGTGAGATAGCGTCCTTAAATATCAGAATTGCCCATCAGATAAGGGACGTTGCAATGCCACTGATGCCTTATATCCGTGATGAAAACAGCATTTACAATACATTGGTTATATCACGGCCGGGAGAAGGAAAAACAACATTTTTAAGAGACTGCATAAGGATACTTTCAGATGGCTGTGACGGAAAAAAAGCTCTTAAGGTGTCGGTGGTCGATGAGCGCTCGGAGATAGCGGCGTGCTACTTGGGAGTGGCTCAAAACGATATAGGCAATTCCAGTGATGTGCTGGATAACTGTCCGAAGTCACTTGGCATGAGGATGCTTTTGCGCTCTATGTCACCGGATGTGATTGCGGTGGATGAGCTGGGAGGAGAAAGTGATATCGAGGCATTAAACCAGCTTGTAAGTTGCGGAATAAGGATACTTGGCAGTGTACATGGCACCAATGCAGATGATCTGCGAAGAAAAATTCTGCCACATGCCATAGAACGGTTTGTGTTTATAGACCATAATGAAAAAGGGGTGAGGCGCTATAGCATTTATGATGAAGCTTACAGGCTTTTGTATAGTACTGTTTGCGGTATCGGGGCTGATAAACGATTACAGCAAAAGAAAAAAGGCAGATATAGCGATGCTGTATGATTTTATGCTTTTGCTTGAAAAGGGGGCATTTTATCTGGCAGGAGAAAGAATGAAGGCACCACAGTTTTTTAACAGCGTAAGAGGAAAGAGCGAGGTGTTTAATGAGGGATGCAGGAGAATGGGAGAAGTGCTTTCAAACAGGAGCTGTAAAAGCGGGGATGAGGGCTGGAGGGCTGTGTGGGAGAAGGTGCTTTGCGGCAGGGTATCTGATGAAAAAATAAAGAAAATGATAGTTGAAATGGGAGGTGCATTCTTTGAAAAAAATGCAGCTGCGATGGAGCAGCGGCTTAAGGAATGTGCTTTGGACATACATAAACAGATAGATTTTTACAGGAAAGATTATGTTGAAAAAATGAAGGTGATCTGTCCGGTGGGGATTTTGGGAGGGATTATGATATCAATAATGCTTATATAAAAATGTGGTAATCCGATTAAACATAATGTTGTATGCGATGAAAGGACTTGATGATGGAGATTTCGATTATTTTTAAGATAGCAGCACTTGGAATAGTGATTACGGTGCTCGGACAGGTCTTAAAACACAGTGGAAGGGAGGAAATGACTTTCCTGCTTAGTCTGGCCGGGCTTGTTATTGTATTGTTCTGGATTGTGCCATATATAAGTGAGCTGTTTAAGGCAATGCAGGATATGTTTTCTTTGTAATATGTTGAAGATTGGGATAATAGGAATTGCGGCAGTATTTTTCGCAGTGCTTTTAAAGCGTGACAGGCCTGAGCTTTCAATGCTTCTTTCAGTGGCCTGCGGCACTATAATTTTTGCTTTTGCATTGGAGCGGCTCGGCACAACAATTGAGTTTTTTAAAGGACTTCTTTCAAAGCTTCCTGTGGAACCGGCATTTTTTGTCACTATGGTAAAGATGCTTGGGATTGCATATATTGCGGAGTTTTCATCCTCAATCTGTAAGGACTGCGGTCATAGCGCAATTGCATCGCAGATAGAGCTTTTTGCGAAGGGAGCAATTGTTGTGATGTCAATTCCGGTGATGTCTTGTCTGATAGAGCTGATTGGAGAGCTGTTTTGATTTGTAAAAAATATATTTTGATAATAATCATATTGGCGGTAGTGTTTTTGCCGCAGTGTTTTGTGTATGCGTCGGACACCGAAATCACAGATAAAATTGAGCAGCAGATGCTTGAAAAAATAGATATGTCAGAGATTGAAAAATATTCAAAGGATTATCTGCCGGACAGACTATCGTTTTCGGATATAGTGGATGCCATTCTGGCAGGAGATCAAAAGGCCGGTGAAAAAATCTGTGAGTATATTTATGAGCTGTTTTTTTATGAGATAGCGGCGGTGAAGCCTGTTATTATAAATGTGCTGTGCTATACGATACTTTTTATGGTGTTTTCAAGGCTTATTTTCTGGCGTCAGGATTATGTATACAATGTAAGCTTTCTGTTTATGTATGCATCGGTTATATCAATGCTTATGGCATCTTTTTTTGTGTTGTCTGATGTGGCAAAGGGCTGTATTGATGTGCTTTTGACTTATCTTACAGCGCTTGTGCCGGCATATGCGACAGTACTTCTTGCGTCCGGAAAAGGATTTTCGGCATCAGGCTTTTACATGCTGGCATTTGTGCTCATTTATGTAGTGGAGTGGCTTATAAAGCTGGTGCTCATACCGGGAATTCATCTGTTTCTGGTGCTTGAGGTGCTCAATCACGTATCAAGTGAAAAGAAGCTTGAAAAGCTTGCAGAGTTTATTGAATCAGCAGTTACAAAAATAATGAAGGCATCCATAAAGATAGTGGCAGGTATAGGCATAGTCCAGGCCATGATTGCTCCCGCAAAGGACAAAATATCGGAAAGTCTTATCTTAAAAAGTTTTCAGGCGATACCGGGTGTGGGGAGGCTTGGGCAGGGTGCAGGTGAAATTATGCTTGGCTGTGCGATGCTCATAAAAAACAGTGTTGGTATGGCGGCGATTATCGTGCTTTTTTTCATTGTGCTGACCCCGCTTGTAAAAACACTAATCTTTTCGCTGATGTACAGATTGCTTTCCGCTGCGCTTCAGCCGGTTTCAGACAACAGGATTGTGGAGGGCATAGAAGCCGTTGCCAGGGCAGGAAATCTGTATTATATCGTGATAAGAGATGCATCTATATTGTTTTTTATAGTGATTGCGATAGTATGTGCATCTACAAGCTTTATGGGAGGTTGATAGGGCATGAAGAGTTATTTGTATCTGGCGTTTTTTTTCATGGTAATGACATATTTAACGCCAAAGGAGCAGTACAGGAGGTATTTTAGGTTTATGCTTGGGGTGTTTTTGGCGGTCATTATTCTAAAGCCTCTTGCGGCAGGGTATGAATATGACATGAGATTTGCTGAGCTTACAAAGAAAATAGAGGGGATTTCGTATGAATATGACGCGGATACGACAGATTTGTTTACGGCTTTCGAAGCTGAAGAAAACTGACTATATAGTGATTTTACTTGTTGGAGTACTGCTTCTTATTGTGGTGCTTCCGGTAAAAGAGGATAGAAAGACTTGTAGTAATTCACAAAAGAAAGCTAAAGCTAAGTCAGTAAGTGAAAGCACCTGCGATGATGAAGAATATGAGAAGCTGCTTGAAAAAAAGCTTGAGGGTATTCTTGAAAGGATGGACGGTGTGGGTGAGGTATCTGTGATGATTACGCTGTCAGACGATGGCACAAGGATAGTGGATAAGGATACCAAGGAGACCTCGGAGAGCATTGAAAAGACTACGGTCATATACGATGACGAGGATGCAAGCGTACCTTATGTCACAAGCACGGACAAACCGACTGTTTCAGGAGTGCTTGTGGTAGCGCAGGGCGGAGGAAACCCACAGGTAAACAACGATATTTCTAATGCGGTTTCTGCATTATTTGATGTGCCCATGCATAAAATAAAAATAGCAAAAATGATATCCAGGGAGGAATAAAAGTGAAGAAAGGCAGCCATAAAAATCAGATAATTATTACGACACTTGCACTTCTTTTGGCAGTGGTCGGTTACATAAGCTACGATAACAGGGATACCTTTATGAATGCAAAGGATGTGCTTTCCACTGAAATCGAAGCTGTAAATGGAAAGGCAGATACACAGGTATCGGATGAGGTTGCGCTTGAGACAGACTCGACAGAGGAAATATTAAATGCCGGCGAAACGGTACTGACAAGTGCATCCACAGAGAGCGAGGAGTGTGTGGCACAGGTGAAGCTGGGACGCGAGCAGGTGCGCTCAAAGAACAAGGAGGCTCTGCAGAAGATTATCGATGATGAAGGTGTGTCAGAGGCAGAGAAGAAGAGCGCGGTCGATGCCATGGTGAAGCTGACAGAAAATGCACAGATGGAGGAGGATGCCCAGATGATGCTGGAGGCAAAGGGCTTTAAGAATGCTGTGGTAAGTCTCAGTGATGAATGCTGTGATGTGATTGTGGGAAAGGACGATGTGACTGATGAAAAGAGAGCTCAGATAGAGGACATTATCAAGCGCAAGACAAATATCGGGGCATCAAATATTGTCATATCGACGATGGACTGATACATAAATTTTTAGTGTCTTGAAATGGAAACCGTTTTAAGCTATACTATACTCTGATTTTGTTTGGAGGAAATATCAGTGGATAACTTAAGACAGGAAATAGAAAAAAGAAGAACATTTGCAATAATTTCCCATCCGGATGCAGGAAAGACTACTCTGACAGAGAAGTTTCTTTTGTACGGAGGGGCAATAAACCAGGCCGGATCGGTAAAGGGAAAGGCTACGGCAAAGCATGCTGTTTCAGACTGGATGGAGATAGAAAAGCAGAGAGGTATTTCGGTTACTTCATCTGTATTACAGTTTAATTATGACGGATATTGTATCAATATCCTTGATACACCGGGACACCAGGATTTCTCAGAGGACACATACCGTACACTCATGGCAGCCGATTCGGCCGTCATGGTAATTGATGCAAGCAAGGGTGTTGAGGCACAGACCAGAAAGCTCTTTAAGGTCTGTGTCATGAGACATATCCCGATTTTTACATTCATAAACAAGATGGACCGTGATGCCAACGATACGTTTGAGCTTCTCGATGACATCGAAAAAGAGCTGGGCATCGCGACATGTCCTATCAACTGGCCGATAGGCTCAGGAAAGCAGTTTAAGGGTGTGTATGACAGAAACAGCAAGGAGGTCATGACCTTTGCAGATACCTTAAAGGGTACAAAAGAGGGCTCGGAGAAGATTATTCATATAGATGATCCGGCCCTTTCCGATGAGATCGGAGAGGAATTTAAAAGCCAGCTCATGGATGAGATTGAGCTGCTGGATGGCGCCAGTGCCGATTTTGATATGGAGCTTGTCACAAAGGGAGAGCTTTCACCTGTATTTTTCGGCTCTGCTCTCACAAACTTTGGTGTTGAGACATTTTTACAGCATTTCCTTAAGATGACATATGCACCTACAGCAAGACAATCTGACATCGGAATGATTGATCCTTTTTCAGAGGATTTTTCTGCATTTGTATTCAAAATTCAGGCCAACATGAACAAAAACCACAGGGACAGAATAGCATTTATGCGAATCTGCTCCGGACAGTTTACAGCCGGCATGGAGGTATACCATGTGCAGGGAGGCAAGAGCCTAAAGCTTTCACAGCCGCAGCAGATGATGGCAGATGAGAGAAAAATAGTGGACAAGGCATATGCTGGCGACATCATAGGTGTGTTTGACCCGGGCGTATACTCTATAGGAGATACACTCACGACAGCAAAGGATAAATTTGAGTTTGAGGGAATCCCGACATTTGCACCTGAGCATTTTGCGAGGGTATCACTTGTTGATTCCATGAAGAGAAAGCAGTTTGTGAAGGGCGTCACACAGATAGCGCAGGAGGGTGCTATCCAGATGTTTCAGGAGTACAAGGGCGGCATGGAAGAGATCATAGTCGGCGTGGTCGGTGTGCTTCAGTTTGACGTGCTTAAATTCAGACTTGAAAATGAGTACAATGTGCAGATCAGACTTGAGAATCTGCCATATGAGCATATCAGATGGATTGAGAACAAGGATGAGGTCAATGTAGATACAATTAACGGAACAAGCGACATGAAGAAGGTTGTCGATATGAAGGGAAATCCGCTTCTTTTGTTCATCAATGAGTGGAGCATCGGCATGACACTCGATAGAAATGACGGACTTGTGCTTACTGAGTTTGGAAGAAACTAGGTAAGGCTTTCAAGGTTGAATTTGGACTTGACGTTAGTGAGAGATTATGTGTATAATGAAGACAGTTGTGAAAGCAACTGTCTTTTTAATTATGTTTTATTTGTAAAATTTTGAGTATTTTAGCTATAGCTGTTTTAGAGTATAGCGTGAGGCATAAACAGCAGCACGGGCAGCTATCTGATTCTGTAATTATTCCAATTTATTTGTTGACAATTGAATAGAAGTGTATTATTATAATAACAGAACGAACGTTTGTTCGCGAGAGGATAGGAGATTATTATGGCAAAGGAAGATAAATTAAAAGCATTAGACGCTGCCATCGCGCAGATTGAGAAACAATACGGAAAGGGCTCTGTCATGAAGCTTGGCGACAACTCAGCCAATATGAATGTAGAGACAGTACCTACAGGCTCATTAAGCCTTGATATTGCATTAGGACTCGGAGGCCTTCCAAAGGGCAGGATTATTGAGGTGTACGGACCGGAGTCATCAGGTAAGACAACGGTTGCACTCCACTGTGTTGCAGAGGTACAGAAGCGAGGCGGCATCGCAGGCTTTATAGATGCAGAGCATGCGCTTGACCCTGTATATGCCAGAAATATAGGTGTTGATATTGACAATCTCTATATTTCACAGCCGGACTGCGGTGAGCAGGCACTTGAGATAACAGAGACAATGGTGCGTTCGGGAGCTGTGGATATCGTGGTTGTCGATTCTGTTGCGGCACTCGTACCAAAGGCCGAGATTGACGGAGATATGGGTGATTCCCATGTCGGTCTTCAGGCGAGACTTATGAGCCAGGCGCTCCGTAAGCTCACGGCAGTTATCAGCAAGTCAAATTGTATCGTTATATTCATCAATCAGCTTCGAGAGAAGGTAGGAGTGATGTTTGGAAATCCTGAGACTACCACAGGTGGAAGGGCATTAAAGTTCTATTCATCAGTGCGTCTTGATGTCAGAAGAACTGAGTCACTCAAGCAGGGCGGTGAGATAGTCGGCAACCATGTCCGCGTAAAGGTTGTTAAGAATAAGATTGCTCCTCCTTTCAGGGAGGCAGAGTTTGATATCATGTTTGGACAGGGTATCTCAAGAGAAGGAGATGTGCTTGATCTTGCAGTAAATGCAGGCATTGTCAACAAATCCGGTGCATGGTACGCATACGAGGGAGACAAGATAGGACAGGGTCGTGAGAATGCAAAGACTTATATCCATGAGAATCCGGCATTTTTTGATATGCTTGAGGCAAAGGTAAGGGATTTTTACTTTACACAGCCTGAGGATGAAGATGCTGCAGTACAGGAAGACTCAAAAAAGCCTGAAGCAGAAGAATAATAAGTGAGCAGGGTTATATATGATAGAGATTACCGGATATGAGAATATTGGTAAAGGCAAATACCGCACGACCTTTGATAATGGCACGACATGTGTGCTGTACCGTACAGAGGCCGTGCGGTACTCTATTATGGAGGGAGCCTTTATCAGTGAAGCGGATTACGAAAAGCTGATAACTGAGGTGGTAGGAAAGAGAGCCAAAAAGAGAGCACTGCATCTGCTTGAACAGATGGACAGGAGTGAAAGAAAGCTTAGGGAAAAGCTCACACAGGGCGGATATCCGGATTGCTGTGTGGATGCAGCGATAGATTATGTCAAGAGCTTTCATTATCTTGATGATTACAGATTTGCTTCCACATATGTCAGGTATCATCAGGACAGCCTAAGCCGCAGGCAGCTGGAGCAGAAGCTTATGACAAAGGGCATAGGCAGAGATGATATAAATTGTGCCATAGACAGCGAATACACTGCTGATGAAGAGAAACATATAGCAAAGCTGCTTGAAAAGAAACACTATGATCCTGATAACTGTGATGAAAAGGAGTTTCGCAGGATATACCAGTTTCTTATGCGCAGGGGCTTTAAGAGCAGTCAGATTCTTTCAGCAATGAGGTCACAATTACCTTGACAATTTGCACCAAAAAGTATAGAATTTAATTGTTGTAATTTGTGAAATACAATGAAAATTTAATAAAGGAGGTGCTCCTGTAATGCTACCGTATATCATTACTGCTGTAGTTTCTATTATTATTACTGCATTGATTGTATGGTTTGCAGCCGCTTTATATCAGAAGAAATCTGCTAACTCCAAGATAGGAAATGCTGAGGAGAAGGCAAGAGGAATCATTGATGAGGCTGTAAAGACTGCGGAGGAAAAGAAGCGCGAGTCTATGCTTGAGATCAAGGAAGAGTCTATTAAGGCTAAGAATGATCTGGATAAGGAAATCAAAGAGCGTAGAAACGAGATTTCCCGTAATGAGCGTCGTATCGTTCAGAAGGAAGAAAATGTCGACAAGAAGCTCGAAGCTATCGAGAAGCGTGAAGCCGGATTTGCAGTTAAGGAAGAGGAACTCAAGAAGCAGAAGATTGAAATATCAAAGCTTAACGAGCAGCGTTTACAGGAACTTGAAAGAATCTCTGGATTAACCTCCGAACAAGCTAAAGAATATCTCTTAAAGACCATTGAAGAAGATGTAAAACTTGATACTGCAAAAATGATTAAGGAAATGGAAAACAAAGCAAAGGAAGAGGCAAATCGTAAGGCTAAGGATTACGTGGTTACAGCTATTCAGAAATGTGCAGCAGACCATGTGTCTGAGACTACTATTTCAGTAGTATCGCTTCCGAATGATGAGATGAAGGGACGTATCATAGGAAGAGAGGGACGTAATATCCGTACTCTCGAGACTATGACAGGTGTAGATTTAATTATTGATGATACACCGGAAGCAGTATTGCTTTCAAGTTTTGATCCGGTTCGCAGAGAAGTAGCCAGAATCGCACTTGAAAAGCTGATCGTGGATGGAAGAATCCATCCGGCACGTATCGAAGAGATGGTTGAGAAGGCTCAGAAAGAGGTCGAGACCATGATGCGTGAAGAGGGAGAGGCTGCTACCTTGGAAGTTGGTGTACATGGCTTGCACCCTGAATTAGTTCGCTTACTTGGTAAGATGAGATTCAGAACAAGTTATGGACAGAATGCATTGAAGCATTCTATTGAAGTAGCTCATTTGTCCGGATTGCTTGCCGGAGAACTTGGGCTTGATGTTCGTGTAGCGAAGCGGGCAGGTTTGTTACATGATATCGGAAAATCTATTGATCATGATGCAGGTATGGAAGGTTCTCATGTATCCATTGGTGTGGATCTTTGTAGAAAGTACAAAGAGTCAGCAACGGTTATCAATGCTGTTGAGGCACATCATGGCGATGTAGAGCCACAGAGTTTGATCGCATGTATTGTACAGGCTGCAGATGCAATATCCGCTGCACGTCCAGGTGCAAGACGCGAGACGTTGGAGACATATACAACACGTCTGAAGTCCTTGGAAGACATTGCCAATGGATTTAAGGGTGTTGATAAGACTTTTGCTATTCAGGCGGGACGAGAAATTCGAGTAATGGTAGTTCCAGAGCAGGTAACAGATGCGGATATGGTATTACTCGCACGGGATATCTCAAAGAAGATTGAATCAGAACTTGAGTATCCGGGCACAATCAAGGTTAACTTGATTCGTGAGTCGAGAGTAACCGATTACGCAAAGTAATTATTTGTTATCAATGAAATTATGGAAAGTATTGAGAATACAAGTTTTCAATACTTTCTTTTTTTGTTCGTTTCCTGTATTATAGAGAAAGATAATATTTGATCGTGGACAGAAGCAATCGCGTATCATATAGATTGGCGCTGTTTGTGTCTAAGTTAAAAATCAGGACAGATGGGAAGGAATATAAATCATGGTTGAGTTCAAGAGAAAAAGCCTGGAATTATTATGTGATGCAAAGATTGTTGCGTTGTACAAGGATATTCTGGAGACGCCGGATGGCGGAGAGGTCGTATATGATCTGATCAGGCACAAATCCGGCGGTGGAGCGGGAATTCTGCTTGTGGACGAGGAAGAGTACACGTATCTGGTGCGGCAGTACCGTAATTCCTTGGATGCGGTAGACCTGGAGATTCCTGCGGGAGGATACAGCTTTCATGGTGAAGCAGGCGAGACGTGTGCGTTACGCGAGGCAGAGGAGGAAACCGGCTGGATTCCACAGGATGTCTATCATGTGAATAACATGATTTCGTCGGTTGGAACATTCGATGAGAAAACGGATGTCTATATTGGACGAAACCTGAAGAAGGGAGAGTGTCATCTGGATCCAACAGAATTCATCGAGATTGTTCGGATTCCGCTAGAAGAAGCCCGTGGGAAGATTTATACGGGGGAAATTGTAGACAGCAAAACGATTGTTGCGATTTTTGCTTATTATGACATGAAGAGCCGGGGAATATTCGCATAGACATGCACATATGATTTAGGGAGTGAGCAATCGCTCCCTAATTTTTATGCCCAGGAGTTAAAAAGATGCCATATGAAACCGAACAAGTGAAAAGCCGTTTATTCTTCTATTTGTGTATGGTACTGACCGGTTGTATTCTTGCCAATATTATTTTGCGAT
>OIZP01000767.1_pt1 | contig 18784 bp, 17 predicted proteins | sample 1588531 | NCBI WGS metagenome assembly OIZP01 (sample SAMN03283283) | human gut metagenome | biome: human-associated habitat; material: feces | host: Homo sapiens | place: Peru | collected 2012
GCCGCGTTCTGATTTTTCAAGGCCCCGCCGAGGGGCTGCGGAAAAATCAGCAAACGCAACCCGTACAGGCCGGCAGGGCTTAACAGCAACTGCTACTTCGCGGGTCCTAGACCATTAGGAATGCCTACCAAGAAAGATGCGGGTGTCTTTTTTAACGTTCGAAAAGTACGAAGTTGCGGCATTACGGGCGTGGATTTTGCAGCCTCACGCATTTCCTGCCTTTTGAATACGCCTGCGATATCGTCCGAATACTCAAAATATTGAGAGGGAAAGTCATATTTTTTCACAACGAAAAAGAGCGTGCGCTCACTTTTTTCACAACCTCAAAAGTAAAACATTGCCCTGACAGAACGTCTCAATATTGCATTTCTGATTGATATGAAGTAATATTATAAAGAGCTATTGTATTTTTGTGAGAAATCAGCGAATTCGTTATAAAGGTGGAAAGATGCCTGACAAAATGATTTTGCCGAGGCACAACGAAAATGATTTGCTGTGCCTCCCGAAAATACTTTTCAAGCTGCATGGCCGAGTAGATCGCAGGTCTGCATGACGTTTCATTTTTAATAAAATCAAGCGAATGAAGGAGAGATCGATTTGCAGCAGCTACTGCAAACACACCTGCGTCCATGGTCAACGAAACAGATCCTTATTTTTCTTCTGTTTGTAATTGCGGTTAATCTATGGCTCCGCTTTGCGGTTCGCACAGGCCGCATTCGCCGCAAACAGATCGCCAGCATGATCCTGTTGGAGTTTTATATGGCGCTTGTTTACTCCTCCACAGTATTTACCCGGCAGCCGATGGAGCGGCACTTACAACTGGTGCCTCTTGCTGTGTGGAAAGCAGCCTTTTGGAACCACAGCAGGGACGCTCTGATGGATGGTTTTCTGAATATTATACTTTTTCTTCCAATCGGGTGGCTGTTAGTCACAGCCTGCCGACGAACCCGCCAGCTGCCACGGCTGGTTCTTTACGGAACTGCTTTTTCTCTTTTTATTGAAACATCCCAATTTATTTTTCGTCGCGGATTCAGTTCGGTGGATGACCTGCTCAACAACACCATCGGCTGTTTGCTTGGCGTTGCAGCAAAAGAGTTCGTACAAAGGATCATGAACGAGACGTAAAAAGCAAAGGAATGTGTGATTTATGACAAAATTGACGATGAACAAAATGACCGTGGCCGTGACGGTTTTTCTATTCGTGCCGGGAATTTTGCTGTTGTATTTTTCTCCGGATGTCCTCACCCTTGCGTTTGTCGCCATTATGGTGTTGCTGTGTGCGGTTGGCACGATCATCGCCTTGCTTCCTCTGATCCGCTATGGGATCGGTTTTCGTGAAGCCTATCAAAGAATCGAACGTCTTCGGGCGATCCAGCCGGATGAGCTGTGGGGGGCACTTCTTCAAAGCGAGAGTTTATTTCAGGTTCCGGATATGGATGATATCTTTTACGACTATAAACTCACCGTAGAAGAAAAAAAGCGGGAGCAAACGGTAGAACAGATCGACCTTGAGGATCTGTTGAGCGCGCAATATATCGACTTGAGAACATGGAAAGGCGTTGTGCAGCAAATCCCGAACACGCAGACTGGTATTGGCATTCTGGGCACCTTTGTCGGTTTGCTGACAGGTATCGGCAATATTGGTTTTAGTTCTGCCGAAACCGTCGTCACCAGTGTGCAGTCGCTGCTGAGCGGCATCAATATTGCATTTTACACTTCCATCGCCGGTGTCATTTTTTCGATTCTGTTCAACATGGTTTATAAGACGATCCTAAATATGGCTCGGCGGGAAATGGAGCTGTTTTATCGAGAATTTCACACTTATGTGCGTCGCCGTGCAGAGGATGTTGAAAAAGAGCAGCAGCATATTTTTCAAAAGGAGATCCTTGACTATCTGCACGATATGAGGGAACGTGAGCTTCTCAATCTGTAAAGGGAAGAGAAACGGAACGAGTTATGGCAAAAAAGAATGCATACAGAACAGAAGAGGAAGAAGTCAGCTATTGGAAAACCAGTCTTGATGCCGTGCTGGGACTGCTGTTCATCGTTCTGCTGATCCTTGTTCTGCTGGCGATGTGGTTGGTCAATCCGGAGGTCGATGACAAAGGGCTGGCAGATTCTGAAGGGACTTATAGTAGTACCGGCACAGGAGAGTATAACAATCATGCAGGCGAATGGTCCTCTCACGGACGCGGCTACACGGAAAACAACAACAGCGGCGGTGGCGGTGGCGGCGGTGGAAAAACGGACACCACCGAATTTACCGGCATTGGATTTTCAGATTATAACGGCAGCGGAAAATGCGCGATCCTTGTTATGGTGCGTGATGCAGAAACCGGACGTTTGATCGAGGAGAAGGATGTTACATTCACTTTATACAATACCCTCACCGGGCTCACACGGCTTTACACCTACTATCCGCAGCAGATCCAATATGACGACTTCAAGACCACAGAGAAAGGCCAGTTCTTTCTCCCGGAAAAAATCACGGATGGAACCTATTATTTCCATGAAATGACAGAACCCAAAGGATACGACGCAGCAGACGATACCTATTTTACGGTGAATCGTGATTATGATTGGAATGAGCCGTTGAATGTGTATATTGACCTGATGCCTTGTCAAAACACCATTCCGATCCTGCTTACGGATTCGGATACCGGCGCAGGCGTATCGGGTTCTCAGTTTCAAATCATTGCGGCAGAAGACATCGTTACGATGGATGGAACGACCCGCTATAAAAAGGGCGAAGTGGCGGATACCATCACAACGGACACCAACGGCTGTGCAGAAAGCAAACCGCTTTACCTTGGACAATATATCATTCACCAATCCGCAACGCCAAAAGGCTATGTTATGGTGGATGACAAAACGGTGGAAGTGGCAAAAAAGGATGTCCAGAAAGATACCACGGAGGAGCTGAGTACCCAGCAGACAAGGGTAACGCTTACTTTGAGCGATGAGCTGGAGGCAAACATCAAGCTGGAGGGCGTTTCCTTTGAGCTGACCAGCGATCGCGGTGACCGTCAGCGCGCCGTGACAGACGAAAATGGTACGATCTCCTTCACCGGGTTGGACAAACGCGCCAATTACACCTTGAAGCAGATAACGCGGGCCGAGGACTATCAGCTGGCGAACGATCCCGTTGCGTTTTTGGTAGATGCCACAGGCCGGATCGAAAGTGAGCCGAACCTGGCTGTGGGACTGACGAACCGTACGCTCCGCATTGAAATCACCGTTAAGGATGCGTTGCTGGCTCATGTGGTAAATGGCCATGAAATGACGCTCTACAACATGAACGGTGAGATCGTAGGCAATTGGAACTCTGCATACAAGAACTATATGTTCAAGGGGCTGGATGTTGGCACCTACATCATTACAGACAACCAGAATCCCAACAAGCGAACGCAAATCAATGTCATCGACACCGTGGATATTCAGCGTGAAGTCTATCGGATCTGGACCAATGTTGATACGGTGATCGTAATTGCTGCTGTTGTGAGTGCGCTTTTGATTTTTGGCATTGTCGGATGGATCATTCACAAGAAAAGAAACGTGAGAAAAAATACAGATGGATAATGGACGTACAATTAAGGTCAAAGACCTGGTCTATATGTTACGGAAACAGCGAAAGGTCATCCTTTTGCTTGTGGTGCTTGCAACCGTTCTGGGCATTGGTCTGACTGCTCTTTCTTACTATTTATCTGGCACGGAAACCATCAATAAGATCACAGCGTCCTTTGCCGTAGTGGCAGAAAACGGACGCGGAAATTATTCTTCCAACAATACTACCCCTCAATCACAAGACATTTACCTTGCAGAAAACATGGTAGAATCGGTGATGTATGTCTGTACCAGTGATACCGTACTGGATCAGGTCGTTTCCAACCTTGGATTGTTTGGCGTTACAGCCGACAGTATCCGAAATGCCCTGACGATCACCCAGTATAAAACAACGCAGATCATTGAGCTGACGTTTTATTGGCAGTACCCCAACGAGGGAGTCAATATCCTGACCGAGATCACCAATGTGGCACCGGATATTCTGGTCAAGACCTTAGGGCTTGGCAGCGTAACGGTCGTAAACCAAGCCAAGGTTGCGATGGTGGAGCAGCGCCCGAATATTCGATATCTCACGGGCGCGATCGTCATTGCAATCGCCGTGGGGCTTATTTACAGCTTTTCTTCCCTCTACATTCACCCGACACTGGTGGACACGAAGGAGGTCCACCGCTTGTTCGAGCTGGATGAATTGACGGAACTGCCGCATGATGCACTCATCTCCCACAGCAGCGGCCGCCTTTCCGCGCTGGATGCAAAGGCATCTTCCAACCTCTACCGTGATAGTATTGACCGTGCAATACACATTCTCAACTACACCTTGCAGGGACAGGAAGGCTGCCAGTGTCTTTTCGTAACATCGTCCATGGCTGGCGAGGGAAAAACCGGGATCGTTGCGTATCTGGGCATCGGATTTGCCCGCATGGGAAAACGAGTGCTTCTGATCGACCTGGATGTGCAAAATCCGAGTTTGAGCGGCGTTTTTTTGCACAAGCCCCAATATGAACATTCGCTGAACGCAGCAGTAAACGATGACATTCCGGCGATGGATGCGATCGTTCCTCTGGAGCATAATCTGGATCTTGTGCCCACACGGCTGGAGAAAAAACGCATTATGATCGATCGCCGTCTGGGCGACATCATAAATCTTTTCAAAGAAAACTATGATCTGATCTTAATTGACACCGCCCCGGTCGGTCAGGTTGCAGACACCATGCAGACCAGTCAGATCACGGACAAAGCGCTGTACATCATTCGCTATGATACCGTCTGGATCGATGTGATCCAGGACAACATTGAGCGGCTTCAGAAAACCGGTGCCCACATTCTTGGCTGCATCATCAATGATGTGGACAAGGCAGGCAACACCACGTATTATTATCAAACCTACGGATATGGCTATCATGGTTCGAGATCCACAAAGCCTCCGAAAGCTGTTCCGGAGGTGAATGAAAAGGCGGAGGCAAACGAAGAAAGCCAAGAGCTTCCGCCTGTTCTGCCCAAGGAACGGAAGCCGAAAGAAAAGAAAGAGAAAGAGAAGAAACGCAAGCCTGCGTTCTCTTTCCTGAAGAAACAACCACCCTCAAAACACTAAAAAAAGCGCCCAAAGGGTCAGGAGATGATAAAAATGAAATTCAGCAGCGGAGTCAACGAAGAAGTCTTTCAAATCGTTTCGATCGGGCTTGCTGCGGTTGTGCTGCTGATATTTCTGACGGTTCTTGTCAAGCGCTTCCGAAAAAAGAAGGATGGGAGAAGGGCATCCGTGGAATCTGAGGGGGTGCCCAAAGAAGAAGCCGCGGACCCTCTCGAAACACTTCCGGACACCCCGGAGCAACACACGCAAATGGCGGCACAGTTGGCACAGAGGACGAAAGAGATACGAAGTCTTCAGGCAAAATGCGAGTGCTTGGAAAAAGAGCTGGTGGAGTTGAGAAGCCAACAGCAGGGCCGGATCATTCGGGCAAAAGCAACTTGTACGGTATTAGATGAACGGAAACGGATCCTCGTTGTGGAAGATAACGAGAAGACCCGGAAGGAAGCAGTCGATATTTTGCGAAAGCTGGATTATAAAGTCGAAACATCTGCGAATGGGTACATCGCACTGCAAATGCTTCGGGAATCCGCACCAAAATATTATGACCTGATCCTTATGGATGCCATTATGGAGGATATGGACGGCTATGAAACAGCCCTTAAAATTCGGCAGATGGACAGAACGGATCTGCAACGGCTTCCCATCGTAACAATGTCCGCAAATACATTTGAACGAGAAGCCTGTCGTGCAAAAGAAGCACATATTGATGGAACGATTGCAAAGCCATTGAATGCGCAGCAGATGGAACGCACCGTGCAGAAATTTCTTCCATTTGATGCCGAGACCTTCAATTACATCATCTGAACCACACCAAGGAGAAGTTGAAAATGATTCAGACAACGGACGGCGGCGTGCTGGCATTGATTGGAAACACGCCGCTGATTGAACCAAAACGCTTTGAAAAAGCATTGGGGCTGCGCGCGAGACTTCTGCTGAAGATGGAAAATTTCAATCCGACCGGAAGTGTAAAAGACCGTGTTGCCCTTGCCATGATCGAGGATGCCGAAAAATGTCATAAGCTGAACAAAAAGTCCATCATCATAGAGCCTACATCCGGCAATGCCGGAATTGCGATCGCTTCCGTAGCAGCCGCCAAGGGCTATCATGCTATCATTACAATGCCAGAAACCATGAGCGTTGACCGCCAGAAGCAAGTATCCGTATTCGGTGCAGAGGTGGTCCTGACAAAAGGCTCCTTGGGCATGAAGGGGGCTGTTCTGGAAGCAGAACGACTCGCTGGAGAACTGCCGAACGCATGTATTTTGCATCAGTTTGAAAACCCAGCCAATGTGGAAGCGCACCGACGCACGACAGGTCCTGAAATATGGAAGCAGACCCATGGCAGCGTTGACATTTTTATTGCCGGAGTCGGCACAGGCGGCACGATCACAGGCGTTGGCGGTTATCTGAAGGAACAAGATCCGAACATCAAGGTGATCGCCGTTGAGCCTGCTGGTTCGCCTGTCTTGAAAAAAGGAGTAGCCGGCATTCATCGCATCCAAGGGCTTGGCTGTGGGTTCGTCCCCAAGATTCTGGACACGTCCGTTTACGATGAAGTTTATGAGGCGAATGATGAAGAAACGTTCGAAATCGTTCGTCGGATGGCTCGTATCGAGGGATTTGTGCTGGGGATCTCATCCGGCGCAGCATTGAATGCTGCCGTGGAGATCGCTCGTCGCCCAGAAAATCAAGGAAAAACCGTTGTCGCACTCATGCCGGACGGTGGAGATCGTTATTATATCACGTCGCTATTTGGCGATGAGTAGGATGTAAAAATGTGGAGGGGGTTACGCTTTGGACGTAACAACGCAAAGGATTCCATTCTGGCTCTCCAAGCAGCAGAAACGATACCGGGCCGTCAAACGGATTGCGGATACGCTGCTGGCGCTGCTTGCTGTTCTGGTACTGTTTCTGCCATTTGCCTGCATCACATTCGTGATGAAACTGGCAAATCCCGGAGAAAGCGTTTTCTTTCTGCAAGAACGAATCGGAATGAATGAAAAACCTTTTTATATGGTGAAATACCGCACCATGCGAGCTTTTACGCCGAAAAACATTCCAACCAGTCAACTGGACCATCCGGAACTGTACTATCTACGCCTGGGGCGGTTTCTTCGGCGGACGAGCATTGATGAATTGCCGCAAATCTATAATGTGCTGCGCGGAGAAATGGCTTTGATTGGTCCCCGGCCCCTGCTTCCGGAAGAAGAACCGATCCAGACCCTGCGCAAAGAGCAGGGTGTTTACCAGATCCGGCCGGGAATCACTGGACTTGCGCAAATCAATGGTCGTGACTATCTGTCGGACGACAAGAAGATCCAATACGACCGTACTTACCTGGAACATTTTTCTTTTTCGCAGGATATCGGGATCTTGTTTCATTCTGTAAATTATGTTCTCGCACAGCGAGGCATCAAGGGGGACTGAGCATGAACATCCTTCTTCATTGCGATGAGTATTATCCACGCCATGTTCCAATTGCGATCAGGATGAATGTGATCAGTGAAGTTTTTCAGAAAGATGGTCATGTCGTCCAGGTCCTCACCGGAGCCGAGAGCTTAGATGGCGGGGAAAAAGCGGAAGAAAACGCGATCTACTGCCCCATTATCCCGCTAAAAAAGAAAAGCTCGCTTTTCCGCATGTTCAATCAGGTGAGCTTTGGCGTAACTTCCTTTTTTAAGAGCTTTCACACCGGGAAAACAGATGTTGTAATCACTTCCTCCCCACCGATCCTGATCGGTCCATTCGCGTGGCTGATCGCACGGATCAAACACGCGGTCCTTGTCTACGATGTGCGTGACATCTGGCCGGATGTGGCTTTGGAAATGGGGAGTTTTTCGGAGGAGAGTTTTTACTGCAAGGCCTTTCGTATGATCGCCAATTTTATGTACCGCCATGCGGATATCATCACGGCGGTGTCCCCCGGAAAAGTCAGCGCATTGCGGGCAAAGCTGCCGGAAGAACAGCAAAAAAAGGTTTGGCTTGTAGAAAACGGCCTTGACGAGCGGTTTCTTCAACAAATGGAAGATGAGCGGGTCGTTCAAAAATATTTTCGGGACAGCCGCTGTTCGATCGTCTATATCGGGAATATCGGCCTTGCACAAGGCCTTGAGCATTTAATGGATCTTGCCGAAAAAATGGATCCCGATGTGTTTCAGGTCCTCCTATTCGGAGATGGTGCCCAACGTGCGAAATTGGAGCAGATGTGTGCGGATAAGAAATTGAAGCAGATCCATTTTTGCGGACGTGTCGATGAAAGAACGGTTTACACGGTACTGAAACATGCTGCGGCGGCGTACATTCCGCTGGTCAACTCCAACCTGAAGAACAGCATTCCAACAAAAACCTACGAGGCTCTTGGAACAGGCTGTCCCGTACTGATGGTTGCGGATGGAGATGCAGCAGAACTTATCCGAGAAAGCGGTTTCGGCAGCGTGATCTCACCGGATGATGTCGAAAAGCTCCCGGAGGTCTTTGCTGCATTTATGAACAACTACCGGTCGTTCGCAGCACGAAAAGACCAGGTCCGGCAGTATATTCTGGAACATCACTCCAGACAGAAGATCACAAGGGATTTTGAAAAAAATTTGATGGTGTATGTAGAGGAGCAAAGGTAACATGATGGTCAACGTAATTGGATTGGGATATATTGGGCTGCCTACGGCATTGATGCTGGCATCGCATGGCGTAGAGGTAGTCGGCACCGATTACAACAAAGAACTGGTTGCGCAGCTGAATGCCGGAAAAACGACGTTCAAGGAAAACGGATTGGATGAACTGTTTGATGCGGCGAGAGCTTCCGGCGTACGCTTTTCAACGGAGTATCAGGTAACGGATACCTATATTATTTCGGTCCCGACCCCTTATGATAAATTCAGCAAAAAAGTAGATGCAGGTTATGTGGTCGAGGCGCTGAACGACGTGATGCGCGTCTGCCCAAAGGGGGCGACGATCGTCATCGAGTCTACCGTTTCACCGGGAACCATCGACCGCTATGTGCGTCCGGTCGTGGAAGCAGGCGGTTTTACGATCGGGAAAGACATCCATCTGGTTCATGCGCCGGAGCGCATTATCCCCGGCAATATGGTGTACGAGCTGCTTCACAACAACCGGACCATCGGTGCGGATCAAAAAGAAATCGGCGAAGCGATCAAACAGCTGTATGCGTCGTTCTGCGAAGGAGAAATCGTTGTAACGGATATTCGGACGGCTGAGATGACAAAGGTGGTCGAAAATACATTCCGAGCCGTGAATATTGCATTTGCCAATGAACTTGCAAAAATCTGCCGACAGGAAAACATGGATGTATATGAGATCATCCGGATCTGTAATATGCACCCACGGGTAAACATTCTGCAGCCGGGCCCCGGTGTAGGCGGGCACTGCATCAGCGTTGATCCATGGTTTTTGGTTGGTGACTATCCGGGACTGGCTCATGTGATCAATGAATCCATGAAAGTAAACGATAGTATGCCGGACTTTGTCCTGAACCGGATCCACGAAATCATGCAGGAAAAAGGACTCCACGATCTGCGCCGGGTAGGCCTTTACGGACTGACCTACAAAGAAAACGTAGATGATATGCGGGAATCTCCCACGTTGCAGCTGCTGGAAAGCCAAAAGCGCCACCTTGGGGAAGCTCTGAAGGTCTACGATCCTTTGATTCAGAAGGATGTGGTGGAAAATCAGTATCATGATTTGGATGCCTTTTTAAGCGATGTGGATCTTGTTGTCGTGATGGTAAAGCACACAGAAATTCAGCAGAACAAAGAAAAGCTCCGGGATAAGGTGGTTCTGGATTGCCACAATGTGATCGACCTTCCGGGCGTTTACCGGATCTGAAAAGCTGATGGTGAGGAAAATGATGAAAAAAGTGATGTTGGTGTTCGGCACACGTCCGGAAGCGATCAAAATGTGCCCACTGGTGCAGGAATTAAAGAAACAAACGGATCTGCGGTCCATCGTTTGTGTAACCGGGCAGCATCGGCAGATGCTTGATGCAGTCTTAACCACATTTGGGGTAGTGCCGGACTATGACCTGTCCATTATGAAAGAAAAGCAAACGCTTTTTGACATCACGACGAATATCCTGGAACGCATCCGTGTCGTTCTGGCGGAAGAACGGCCGGACGTTGTTCTGGTTCATGGCGATACATCAACAACCTTTGTAACGGCATTGGCGTGTTATTATATGCAGATCCCGGTCGGCCATGTGGAAGCCGGGCTTCGCACCTACGATATTTATAGTCCCTTTCCGGAGGAATTCAACCGGCAAGCCGTTTCGATCATCAGCCGTTATAACTTTGCCCCTACGGAAACAGCAAAACAGAATCTTGTTCGGGAAGGCCGCAGCGCGGATACGATCTTCGTAACCGGAAACACCGCAATCGACGCTCTGCGTTTCACCGTAAAAGAACAATACAGCCACCCGGAACTTGAGTGGGCGGCCGACAGCAGACTGATTTTGATTACGGCACATCGCCGGGAAAATCTTGGGGAGCCCATGAGAAATATGTTCCGTGCGATTCGCCGTGTAATGGAGGAACACCCGGACGTGAAAGCGATCTACCCCATCCACATGAACCCGACCGTACGAGAGATCGCAAATGAATCCCTTGGTGGAGATGATCGCATCCACATCATTGAACCTCTGGATGTTCTGGATTTTCATAATTTTATGGCACGGAGCCATTTGATCCTGACGGATTCCGGCGGAATTCAGGAAGAAGCCCCTTCTTTGGGAAAACCGGTTCTGGTGATGCGGGATACAACGGAGCGTCCGGAAGGAGTTGCCGCAGGCACGCTGAAACTTGTGGGGACAAGTGAAGAAACGATTTATCAGGAATTCACCAAGCTCCTGATCGATCCCACGCTGTATGAGGCGATGGCCGGTACCGCCAATCCATACGGTGACGGCCACGCTTGCGAGCGGATCGTAAAAATTCTAAGCGAGAAGTTGAAATGAGATTTTCCGTTGAAGAAAGTCCTCTGCGGGGGAAAGCACTTTGCATCCTGCAAAATGGGATGGTTGCAGCCTATCAGAAAGGCAATTTGATCGTTGCGACTGCGGACGGTTCCATCGTGAAAAAAAAGCGCCTGCCCTTTCCTGCATGGAAGTATGGTTTCGGGCAGTTCCGGATTTTGGAGCGTCTTTTGCACATGGAACTCCGGTGGGCCGTTGAAATTGAAAAGGATGTTTTGTTCTTTCAATGCGAGGACGCTTTTTATGAGTGGAACTGTAAAACAGACCAGTGGACGCAGGCAAAGATTCCCGTGCGAGGAAAACCGCTTTTTATCACACGGGTCACCGGAGTCGATGGTTTTGCAGACGGTTGGGTGATGGGAGACTATGGCCCAAACCCAAAACGTGAACAAGTTCGTATTTTTCGTCGTTGTGATCGTGCTTCGGAATGGAACATCTGCTATACATTTCCGGCGGGTGCCGTCCGCCACATTCATAATATCGTTCCGGACGTTCCGAGAGCCTGTGTTTATATCCTGACAGGCGATGAAGATCCTGAATCCGGAATCTGGTGCGCAAAGAGCGATTTTGCAGAGGTGACCCCGCTTCTGACGGGCAGCCAGAAGTATCGGGCCTGCCAGATGCAGTTTCCCTATTATCTGACAGATTCGCCATCCGAAGAAAATTATATTTATCAGCTGTGCGGTGGAACAGAGCATCCGCTTCATTTTATACCGGGAACTTGTATTTACGGAACGCGCTGTGGTGACGGTCTGCTGTTTTCCACAACGTGTGAACCGGATGCACAGATCCCGAACAGGGCCGCCTATTGGCTGACTTCTCATCCGGGGAAGGGGATTCGAGGGCGGTCTGTGACCGTATCCCACCTGGCGCAGTCCGGTGAGCTGACCCGAATTGCAGAGTTTGAACACGATGGCCTTCCCCTGCATTTGTTTGAATATGGAACCGCAACCTTTACAAACTGCCATGGACGGGTGTGCTATTTCAGTACGGGATGTGTCAAGGATGCGGATGAGCAGATCTTCAAGGTAACATGGATGGAGGAAGCATTGGATGAAACGAAAAAAGCTGGCAATGTTGGTTGGGTTTCTGCCGAATCCAAGGCTCTATAAGCGTCTTGCGCTTGAAAAACAGGAGTATGACACACATCTGATCTGCTGGGATCGCGGCTCGGAAATGCAGTTAAAACCAAAGGAAGATGGTTTTACGGTGCATTCGCTGTCCATTCCTGCTGGCGGAAATCCGGTGAAACGGCTTCCGGCATATACCCTGTTTTCCCGGAAAGCCCAAAGACTGCTCCGGAGGATCGACCCGGATGTTATCCATGTGCAGGGATTGGATATGCTGAGGATCGCCTGCCGGTACAAGGAGCATACCGCAAAGCCTGTTCAAATCATTTATGAAGTGGCCGATCTGCATCGGCTGCTGATCGATAAACCGAACAGTCTTGGAAAAAAGATGCTCCAACGGTTTCTGCGTCAGGAAGAAAAGCGCTGTTGTCAGGAAATCGCGTTGCTGATCGTTACCTCTGAAAAGTTTCTGGACGAATATCTGGGCAGCTATGTGCCAAAGGATAAGACCCTGTTTATGCCCAACACACCGGATTTGAGTGCTTTCGCAAACTATAAATCAAAAGGATACGATCCGGATGATTTTACGGTTGGTTTTATCGGAGACGTTCGTTATCCGCAGCAAATGAAAAATTTGATCGAAGCGGCAAAAGCCTGTGATATAAAAGTGCTGTTCGCAGGATTCGAACAGGGCGGAAACGAAATCGAATCTCTTTGCAGATCGTATTCGCACGGTGAATGGTTTGGCCGCTTTCGCTTCAAAGAGCAAGCTGCCGAACTCTATGAAAAATGCGATGTGATCTACTCTGTTTACGATGTCGATATGACAAACGTGCGGGTTGCCCTCCCCAACAAACTCTATGAAGCCATTTATTGTGAGCGACCGATCCTCGTTGCAAAAGGCACCTACCTCGCAGAGTTGGTCGAACGCTGGGGCGTAGGGGTTGCCGTAGACCATCGGGAACCCAAAGAACTGGCCGCCGTGTTGCAGAAAATGCGGGATGACACGGGGTATTATCAGGCGTTCTGCGATCGCTGCCGTGAGCACAAACAGATTGCAGATACGGAAACCTACAATAAGCTGCTGAAAGACTGCCTGCACCAGATGTGCATGGGAATGATATGAAACGAATTCTTCTCGTAACCACCTCTCTTAACATCGGCGGGATCCAGACGGCGTATGTCAATATGGCGAATGCTCTGAGCCGCTCTTATGAAGTGGATTGTTTTGTCTATCATCCAGAGGGAGACTTGCTGGAACGGCTTGAATCTACCGTTCGGCTGCTGCCGACAACGTGGATGCTGCGGGCTTTAGGGATGTCTTTCCGGGAGGCATGGGAAAGCCGAAACGCACGGATCATCCTCTTTAAGCTCTTTAGCACCGCGTGGGCGAAAATCATCGACAACCGCCTTCCCATTGAGATCGCGCTTCATTTTTGTCCGATGCTTGAAAATTACGATCTGGCGATCGCCTTTAGCCACGAAGCTGGCAAGCATCGTGTTTTTACAGGCTGCCCTCGACTGGTAAACCAAAAAGTAAAGGCAAAGCAAAAGATCGCGTGGATCCATTACGATCCACTTGGTCAAGATCTCGACAATCAATACAATGCGCAATTTTATCAGAAGATGGATCGGGTCATTGCGGTTTCAAGGTCCGTAATGGAATCCTGCAATCGAGCATTTCCTGCTCTGGCACCAAAACTCGATTACTGTTATAATTTTCAGGATTTTTCATTTCTGACAAAAATGAGTGAGGAAAAGCAGGATACGGAGTTCCCGTCGGATGGATTGATCTGTTTTTCTGCCTGCCGTTTGGCACATGAAAAAGGGATCCTCCGGGCATTGGAAGCATTTGCTCCTACGCTCCGGCAACAAAAAGACATTCGTTGGTACATTGCAGGCGATGGCTACGAACGCCATGAAATTGAAGATAAGATCAAAGCGGAATCGTTGGGCGAATCCGTTATTTTGCTTGGGAATCAGTTGAATCCATATCCCTATATGAAAAATGCGGATCTCTATTTAAGCGTTTCTTACAGCGAAGCCGCACCGGTTGTTTACAGAGAATCCAATTATCTGGGGGTTCCTGTTTTTTCAACAGAAACCTGTTCCAGCAGAGAACTTTTAGGTTCCGATGAGGGAAATTTCATCTGTGGAAACTCAAAGCAGGAGCTTGAAGAAGCGTTTTCCGCACTGATGACCCATCGCGAGAAAATCAAAATCGCAAAAGAAAAAATTCAGAGAACGCAATACAACAACGATCAGGCCATCTTAAAAACAAGGGAATGGCTGAACGATTGATGGGGGTGAAGCGATGCCGTTTGGACTGGATCATATGTCGAATATCCAAAGATGGAGCATCGCCGGTATCCTGCTCTTTATGATCTTGCTGGGGACGAGCTATCCGATCCTTTCCGTTGCAGCGTTCGGTGTCTTAACGCTCTTGACGTATGTGGCTGATACAGCGGATTTCGTCTTTCTCTACCTGACAATAACGCCGCTTGCCACGATCTTCCGGACAAGTGCAACCGGGCAGTCCTTTTTAACCTACATTCTCCTGTTTTATGTTCTTTTGGACATTGCTCAGGAGGTGTTCATTCAGCAGGAAGTAGACGATTCGTTTGTGGCTTTGCTGATTTTTTTCATTGTGGTAGTCGCAGTTCAGCTGGTTTTCCATACGGTGGATTGGAAACGAACGATCAAGCTGATGGCGAATATTCTTGTTATCCGGAACGGCGCACGAACCAAGATCGAACAGCATCACAAGAACTATTTTCTGGGATATATCACAGGAATCCTGGCAGCGTCCTTTGCAACCCTGATCCAACCCCGGATCTTTCAACTCCAGCGTTTTGTGACCTCTAAAACCTTGAGTGCCGGTTACGGCTTTGGTTCCGTGGATCGGTTTTCGGCATTATACGATGATCCAAACTACTATGGGGTCAATATCATCCTTTGCCTCTGTCTCGTTGTCATTCTGTTCTCCAGAAAAGAGATCGGAATGATCCGTGCAGCTTTGCTGGGGGGAATTCTGTTTTATTTTGGGATCATTACATACAGCAAAACCATCACGGTTATGATGGCCTTGCCCGTTCTGGTGTTGATAAAAGAGAATCAAGAAAACAGGCGCTATCTTTTCCAGATCGCTTCCGTTTTCATTGTTGCCGTGATTCTGGCAGGCGCACTTTCGGGCTTTTTTCCAATTTTTGATATTATCATTACGCGCTTTCAAGCCGGTGATGGCAGTATTTCTTCCATGACGACCGGACGGACCGAAATATGGATGGACTATTTTCAATATTTGAAAAGCAATCCGTGGAAACTTATCTTTGGGAGCGGCCTTGGAGCGGGATATCTACGCACACGAAAGGGAATCTATGCTGCGCACAATTTCTACATTGAATCTCTCTACCATTTAGGAATTGTTGGGGGGAGTTTGCTGCTTTTGGTTTTTGGTTCCATCCTTCAAAGTACACAGCGCCCCATCAAACGGAATATTATCCAGTATAGTGGAATCATCGGAATCGCAATCATGTATTGTACGCTGAACCAGCTATTCAGTTTTGAATTGCCTGTGCATCTGTTGACGGCAATTTTTATCTGGAATTTGCGTGTGGAATATAGCACTCCGCAACTTATTGAGCAAGACGAATAGAGGAGAAAAAATTTATGACACCGGAAGATTTCAAACGCCTGCAAAAAGCTCAGCTCGAAATAATGGATGAAATCCATAGACTTTGTGTCGAGAACAAAATCGAATACTACATGATCGCCGGAACTTTACTTGGTGCAGTTCGGCATAAAGGCTTTATTCCGTGGGATTTGGATATGGATATTGCAATGAAGCGAACTGCGTATATTCGCTTTAAGGAGATATGCAGTAAGAAATTGAACCCTCGCTTTATATACAGAGATTTTGAAAACACGAGAAATTTCAACCATCCCCATGCGTTGATCTGTATTCGCAACACGAAACTTTACACAAAACATGATCGGATCAACCCAACTGCGCAAAATCTGGGAATATACCTTGATATTTTTCCGCTTGATTATGCGCCAGATGATGCCCTGCTCAGAGAGAAACAGGAAACCGAACTGGTCCGCCTAAAAAAGCTGAAGATGCTACGGATAAACTACAGATATTCCTCCTCCCCGCTCAAATCTTTTGCGAGAAAGATGATCCGAGGTGCCCTGTTCTGGACATCCGTTGATAGAATCAATGCGAAACAGCAGAAGGTCATGCAAAAATACAACGGAATCCCCTCCGACTTACTATGTTCCATGGCAAGCCACTACTCATATACAAAGCAGTGCATCGATGAACCTATTTATGGAACACCCGTTTTACTGCCCTTTGAGGGGAGAGAATATTATGCTCCCAACAGATACAAAGCCTATCTGACACAATTATACGGCGATTATATGAAGCTCCCTCCGAAAGAACAGCAGAAAGCCAATTTGGATTTTTTCACAACGGTAGAATTTGATTCTTGACCACTTATGCAGGAAAGACAAGTATGATACAAAACCTCGTACAAAAGTATAAAACGATAAAGGCCCCGGTAAAGGCATCCCTCTGGTTTCTCATCTGTGGATTTCTTCAAAAAGGAATTTCGATGATCACAACGCCAATTTTTACGCGGGTGATGACGGATGTTGAGTATGGCCGATTTAGTGTATATAACTCATGGCTTAGTATTGTTCAGATTATTGTGTCACTGAATTTAGCAGCTGGAGTTTATACGAGAGGGCTTGTCAAAAATGAGGATAATCAAAAGGTCTTTACATCCTCCATGCTAGGTCTCTCATCGACCTGTATCTTTGTCTGGTTTTTGATTTATGCTCTCTTTCATGATTTCTTCAATGCCATATTCGATCTTTCGTCGGCGTTGATGGTAGCAATGTTCCTTGAAATTTGGGCAACAGCGGCGTACCAATTTTGGTCAAATAGAGAAAGGGTAAACTACCGTTATCGCAAACTTGTGGCTCTCACGTTGACCTATGTTGTTGCCAGACCTATCTTTGGTATTCTAATGATTCTGAGGGTAAATCAGAATCACCAAACTGAGGCCAGAGTCTTTACGGCAACCGCTGTCGATGTGATTCTTTTCGCTGCGCTGTATTTTTCAATGATGCGGCAGGGAAAAAAGTTTTACGATAAAACGTATTGGTTATATGCTCTCAAGTTCAATCTACCGCTGGTGTTACACTATCTTTCGCAAATTGTTTTGAGCCAATCGGATCGGTTGATGATTCATTCTTTTTGCGGGTCCGCCGCTACGGCGTATTACAGTGTAGCGTATACACTTTCGATGGGGCTTCAAATCCTCAATTCTTCCATTTCCGGAACAATGAACCCTTGGATCTATAAATCGTTGCGAGATGGGAATGCAAAAAAGATTGGAAAAACTTCGTATCCCATTCTACTGCTGATCGCTCTTTGCAATTTTATGGTGATCGCCGTGGCACCTGAAATTCTGACGATCCTGGCGCCAGCGAGTTATCAGAGCGCGCTTGCGGTGATTCCCCCCGTTACCATGAGCGTGTATTTTATGTTTTTGTACAATCTCTTTGCAACGTTTGAATATTATTACGAAAAGACCCAGTATGTTATGGCAGCATCTGTTCTTGGTGCCATCGTGAATATCGTGCTAAATGCAATCTTCATTCCTCGCTTTGGATATCCGGCAGCAGGATACACGACCCTTGTATGCTATATCCTGTATGCCGGAGCGCACTACTACTTTATGAAAAAGGTCGTAACGGCCTATATTCAAGATGAGGAAATCTATCATGGGCGGATCATTTTTGGCATCGGGATCCTCCTGATTGGCAGCGGCGCAATCATCATGCAATTTTATTCTCACATTCTGATTCGATATTCTGTTTTGGCTTTGTGCGCATTCATTCTATACTTAAAAAGAAAATCGCTTCAGCAGTTGTTTGTGGAACTTAAGAAAAGGCGAGGATAACGGGTATGAAAAAATATAAGATCGGATATACAACGGGCGTGTTTGATATGTTTCATATTGGCCACCTCAATATTCTGAAACGCTCAAAAGAACAGTGCGACTACCTGATTGTCGGTGTCAGTACAGATGAAGTTGTAAAGAGCTATAAAAACAAAACTCCCATTATACCTTTTGAAGAACGAATTGCAATCGTCAGAGAGCTTAAATGTGTGGATCTTGCAGTTCCACAGACGAGCATGAACAAAATGGAGGCATGGGAAAAATATCATTTTGATGCACTGTTCCATGGGTCTGATTGGAAAGGCAGCAATATGTACAATAAATTGATCGAAGAATTCTCGGCAGTTGGGGTCGATGTTGTATTTCTGCCTCACACTGAAAATGTATCTTCTACGCTGCTCTCCGAAGTACTTCATAAATTATACCGCGAAAGCGAACAATAATTCTTTATTCATAACTTCCCCCGCCGCGCCATATACTCTTTTCAGAACAAAAGGGTGGGAGGCATGGGCATGTTTGTGGTCACACTGAACAAAACGAGCTTGAAACGGGCGGGGGTGGGCGCACTGTGCTGTGTGCTGGTGGCGTTCAGCGCGCTGCTGGG
>OIZP01000773.1_pt1 | contig 18733 bp, 14 predicted proteins | sample 1588531 | NCBI WGS metagenome assembly OIZP01 (sample SAMN03283283) | human gut metagenome | biome: human-associated habitat; material: feces | host: Homo sapiens | place: Peru | collected 2012
ATCTTTTACCAACCCTTACCGAAGTAAGCGTTGCTTGTTTGTATCTGTTTCAGAATGCCTCGTTTATTCAAGTTTCTTAACCTTCAACTTAAAGTTGATGAATTAAACGGTTCGTAAATTACCCAAGAATCAGATTGCTCTGAATTCTTGCTTCTTGTACTACTTGTCTGTTTATGTAAATCTTTTCAAAGAACTCTTTCTCTTAACGCTTTCTTCATCCAATCGTAACTCGTTTTGCTTGAGGTTTCGTTTGTTCTCGAAAGCGTTTGCAAAGGTATAGCAAAAAAGTTAAACTCGCAAGACTTTCTACAAAAAAGTTTGCAAAAACTTATACTTTTCAGGTTAAAATTGACCAAAGTCAAGCAAATAAACGTTTTTTAAGGGTATAAAGCACCAAAATGAAGGTTTGTTTGCTTATTTCCTATTTCTCCAACGCAATCCTCGCCTCTTGCAGAACTCCGTCCAGGAAGCTGTCCGAGTTGACTTTCTTCAACGTATTCTTCATTTCATCGATGTTGGATATGCAGGTTTTCTTCTCGTTATCGGTGAGCAGTTTGTTATGCTCCTTACACAAACGCGCTATCTTCACCACTATACCGGTCTGCAGAGTCTTTGCATCGACATCCTTTATGGCGTCGAGGAAAGCTACGCGCAGATTGCCGAACATGAGCATAAAGTCGATATCGGTCTTTACGTCATTCGTCACCTCAGACAACGGGTGCGACTTTACAACTCTCACGTTGCCTTCGTCATCATACGTGGTTGTAGTCACCCTATTGTCATCTATGACAGTCTGCGTGCGCCGTGTCATACTCTTCGGCAATGAATCGAATTTGAATTTTGAATTACCATCCAACTTCAACTCATTGAGACGAGCCGGTATCACGCCATATATATGATAGTAATAACAATGATACTTGTTGTTCTCATTAAACCAGATAGCAAGATAAGCGTGGCGGCGCATAGGGTCGGCAGCATCCTTGAAACACATACCATAATATATATGCGACTTGTGCGCACCGAGCTCTACGCTGTATTCATTGTTGGCTCCATAGGCGTAGATACGGTTATCTGTGAGCGAAGAACTGCAGCCCGGCTTCTTTATGAACACATCATAGGCATTCGCCTTTTCAAGAAGCAATTGTTTCTCTATTTGTGCAAACAACTTCTTCTTTTTTGTCGGAATGGTGAATTCCGTGAACTTGCAATAGCTTGGAGCGCTATCCAGACAAACGACATTATAGTCGGTGTTTGCGAGAATCTCTACGGAAGGATCATGCAACACAATCTTGAAAACCTTTTCGATGTTACTCTGTGCGGAAGCCGCAAATGACTGCAACATCAATATTGCCATTATTAAAATCTGTCTCATACATTATATATATTATAGGGTTTTGTTTTTATTCGATGTATTTCGTGGATTATTGTGTAATGCCATTGCCCGTGTCTTCTGCCTCTGACTCGTCAGCATCATACTCGTCTGCCTCAAACATCTCCATAGCCTGAAGCTCAAGCTGACCAATCTCTGCCGACTGATTTGCATTTATTGCATGCAGCAGAATGTCTGCCTGACGCACAGCCTTCTCTATATCGGCGCTGTCAGCAGGCATTGTTGCGTCCTTGTCGTCATCAGCTACATACACCTTCGGCGGTCTTGGCTGCCAGTAAGGACGAAGCGCCTTACGCATACGAAGTTTCTCAGGCTGCTGCTTCACACTGTCTGCCACAACACGCTGCGGCTGTTCGGCTGAAATGCTGTCAGCAATAGAATCTGCCGGAATAAGCCTGCCTGTCTGCTGAGCCAACGGCTGGACAGACTGCGTATTGTCGGGAAGCAATGCCGAAACAGCGAACATGAGCGAAGCCACAGCAGCAGCTGATGCCATCCACAGAGCGACCTTACGAAGCGTGAAGCGCTGCTTAGCGTCATCCGCAGCTTCCTCCTGTTGGTCATCAACAGCCGTTTCGGGAGCAAACATGCCGAACATCTCCTTATACGTTCTCCAGTCGTCGGCAGACATGGCGTCAGGACGGTCGGCATCAGTAGCCATACCGAAGAACTCTGTCAAAGCCGTTTCCTCTTCTACGGTAGTGGAGCCTTCCATATAACGCTTCAGAAGTGATATGATTTGTCGGTCTGTCATATTTTGTTCCTTTCCTTTATCTGTTTGAATAATTTTCGTCGTGCCGATGACAGCACAGTTGCCACCGAATCCTTACTGATGCCCAATATTGCGGCAATCTGCTCATTGGTGTGGCGTTCGGTCTGGCGCAGGTGCATCACCTGCATCTCTCTCGGCGGCAACAGTTCGATGCGCTGCCTAAGCCATTGCTCGTCCTCCTTCCATTCCAGTTGGCTTTCTGGAGTGGCGCCGTCCGGCTCCTGCTGCAGCAGCCAGGATGTGTGCGCCTCATCACCGCTTATGCTCGTCTGGCGTCTCCGTCGCAACATATCGATGGCCACATTGCGGGCGACGACGGCGGCAAGACGAGCGGCATGGGCTGTGTCACGGAGAGAGTCGTGCACAGCCCACAGCCTAAGCATCGCGTCGCTTGCCGCATCGTCCGCGTCATCAGCACACGCAAGATAGCGACGGGCATAGCCTTGGGCTATGTTGCGCAGCTGTGGCGACATCTGTTCAAACTGTTGTTGGTCCACGGTTATAGATATTCGTTAACTATATTCTATTTTTACAAGCATTAGCGTCGGGGCAATGTTCTTACGGACGAGCGTTGATAACGCCGTCGGGTGAGTCCTGTCTGTGCGAATTATAAGTATTGCCTACATTCACATTTCTTCCCAAATCAAGCAGCTTATCGTATTTCAACATACTGTCGTTCAGAGTGCCAGACCCAATCACCGTATTCTTGTAGCTGCCAACCTTACCCGAAACGGAAATACATCCAGACCCCGTAAGCACACAATTCAAGTTATCTGCCTTGCCAATCCGACTGGTGATTGTGCCCGAACCGTTCATCGTCAGTCCCACATAATCAGCCTTCACATCATCGATAAAAATTCTGCCCGAACCAGCATTGTTAAAGTTAGCATGGTCGGCTACGACTTGACTTACGGCAATCTTGCCCGAACCAGCCTGATTGAACGTAACAGCCGTCGACTTCATCTTGCCTACAACAAGCTGTCCGCTGCCAGCAATATTAAACACACTCACGTCCGGCGCCTTTACCTCTACAATAACATGACACTTCTTCGACGACTCTGAAGTATCGACATACACATTGCCTATCATATTGCCTGTCTTCGAGATATTCAGATCAGAGCCGTTGCTCCCTACCTTAATCTGATTGAAAGCGGCAGCATCGCCCACAAGACAAACTTCATACGTACTGCCCTGCTCGTACACCACCTCAATGGAGCCCATGACGTTAATCACGTTGAAAGGTTTTACGTCCAACTTCTTCTTGCTCTTCTCTGTTCCGTACACCGACGTGGCAAGCATAAACATCGCAGCCGTCAACATCAAAACAAACTTTCTCATAAGATTATCTCCTTTAAAATCTGATTACACATTATATATATGTATAAGAGATCACCGAACCCATGGCTTCAGTTCTCAGTCCCTTCTATAAACAATAACGTAAAGACATGAATTTCTAAATATCCACAAATCGTATTTAACATATATTTAACATTTGAGAATTAATAAAAACTCAATTTGAACAGAACAAGCAAGACTTTGCTTTGCAGCTATCAATTATTTATATTAACTTTGTAAACAACAACATACTAATTCGGTTTTACTTAAAACTCTTACACACAAACAATGAAATCATTAAAAGAGCTATACAGAATAGGTAAGGGTCCTTCGAGCAGCCATACGATGGGTCCTCAGAAAGCTGCACAGACATTCGCTTCGCACAACAAAGATGCGGCAGCCTTTGAGGTGACGCTATACGGCAGCCTTGCAGCCACGGGCAGAGGTCACATGACTGACGTTGCCATTGACGAAGTGCTGCGCCCTATTGCTCCGTTGCGCATCGAGTGGCAACCCCGCGTGTTCCTGCCATTCCATCCCAACGGCATGAAGTTCGTGGCGTTCGACAAGGACAAGAACAAGACGAACGAATGGATATGCTACAGCGTCGGTGGCGGTGCCCTTTCCGAGGGCGAGAACAGCCGTTGGCTCAACAACCAGCGCGAGGTGTATCAGAAGAACACCCTCACCGACATCCAGCAATGGTGCGAAGAGAACGGCAGAGGATATTGGGAGTACGTCAACGAGTGTGAGGAAGAGGACATCTGGGACTATCTTATGGAGGTGTGGCGTGCCATGCAGGAGAGCGTGGAGCGTGGCATCGACCATGAGGGAGCGCTCCCCGGTCCGCTCAACCTGCCGCGCAAGGGTCCTATCTATTACGTGAAGGCAAGCGGATACAAGCAGTCGCTCCAGTCACGCGCCCTGGTTTACGCCTACGCCCTTTCCGTCAGCGAGGAGAATGCGTCCGGTGGCACCATAGTGACAGCGCCCACCTGTGGATCGTGCGGTGTCCTGCCCGCCGTGCTCTATCACCTGGCAAAGGGACATAAATTCAGCGACATCCGCATCCTGCACGCCTTGGCCACTGCCGGCATCTTCGGCAACGTCGTTAAGACCAACGCCTCCATCTCAGGCGCCGACGTAGGTTGTCAGGGCGAAGTGGGCGTAGCCTGCGCCATGGCATCAGCCGCAGCCTGCCAGCTGTTCGGCGGCAGCCCGTCGCAGATTGAGTATGCAGCGGAGATGGGACTGGAACACCACCTCGGCATGACCTGCGACCCCGTTTGCGGTCTCGTCCAGATTCCCTGCATCGAGCGCAACGCCTTCGCAGCCACACGCGCCCTTGACGCCAACCTGTACGCTTCCTTCTCTGACGGCACACACACCGTATCGTTCGACCGCGTGGTGAAGGTGATGAAGCAGACAGGCCATGACCTCCCGTCGCTCTATAAGGAGACGAGCGAGGGCGGACTTGCAAGAGCGTACGAGATGCACCTCAAGCAGAAAAAAGAAAACAAGAAAATCTAAAACACAAGCATAAATGGATACAGACAATGAAATAACAGACGCAACGCCCCTTGTCGACTTTGCCAGCAAAGTGGAAGACAAGTCGAAGAACATCATTAAGGTTGTCGGAGTAGGCGGCGGCGGATGTAACGCCGTCGGCAACATGTACAAGGAAGGTATCGTCAATGTTACATTCGCCGTCTGTAACACTGACACACAGGCACTTGCCAAGTCGGAAGTGCCCGTGAAGATACCTCTCGGCGAACTCGGAGCCGGCGGCGATCCGTCCGTCGGCCTTGAAGAAGCGCGCAAACACACGGACGAGATAAAGCAGATGCTCAGCGACGGCACGAAGATGGTGTTCGTGACAGCGGGCATGGGAGGCGGAACCGGAACCGGTGCCGCCCCGTTCATCGCAGGCATAGCCAAGTCGATGGATCTGCTGACCATCGGCGTGGTCACCATCCCCTTCTTCTTCGAGAAGCGTCTGAAAATCATAAAGGCGCTGAAGGGTGTGGAGGAGATGCGCAAGAACGTGGATGCGCTGCTCGTTATCAACAATGAACGCATCTGCGACATCTACGCCAATTCGGACATGAGCGTTAAGGAATCGTTCAAGCATGCCGACCAGATACTCTGCGATGCCACGAAGAGCATCTCAGAACTTATCACCATCAACGGCACCATCAACCTTGACTTCCGCGACATCGAGACCACAATGCGCGGTGGCGGCGGTGCGATAATGGCGATAGGACGTGCCTCGGGCGAGCTGCGTGTGGAGAAAGCCATCATCGACGCCTTAGACTCCCCCCTACTCTACGGCAACAACATCTCACGCGCCAAGCGACTCCTCTTCAACATCTACACCAGCGAGAAGCATCCGTTGCTCGTGAAGGAGATGAAGGAGGTGGACTCGTTCATGGACGCTCTCAATCCGAACATCGAAGTGATAAACGGCATCAGCGACGACAACTCACTGGACGCTGACGCCAAGGTAACGATTCTTGCCACCGGCTTCGATGATGACTTCGAGACGGAGAAGGTGCCCAAGGACACTGTCGGCAGCGACGAATACTTCAACAACCTCGTAGCCAAGCTATATAAACCCTACAAGAAGAAGTCGTGGTCGATAAATACTGACGCCTTCAAGGATGAGGAGCCAGCCTCATCAGACGCAAAGAAGGAGAACGAGACAAAAACGGAGATGCCGCCTCTGCACATCATAACCGAAGCTCCGGAGAACGACAAGCAAGACGACATCCACGAGTCTCACGAAAGCCCTCAAAGACCTCATCACACCCCATCATTCCTCGACCGAGCAAAGAACATTCTGGAAAAACAGATTACGTCGCTGATGCAGGATTAACAGAGGAAAGCAGGAATTTGTAAGTGCGATGCACCGAGTTAGGAATTTTGACAGGAAGACAAGTTTCATTCTGCCAATTCAAAACTCCTAATTCGGACGGCGGATGCCGTCTGATTGTTAGGCAGGGCTTTGACAAAAACCTTTCTCCACAGTCCGCTTATGGGCGCAAATCCTATCGGATTTAAAGAAAAGGCAAACATAGGAGGCTATGGCGTCTCGCCGTAGCCACGCAGCCTCGAACTTAATTAAAGAAATAGTATCTCGCCATATAGACCTATTCACTTACGCACAAAGGTCGCAGATTTGAGGAAAACAAAGAACAGAATTTCAAAAACTTACCAATAAGGAAGATATGATATTCCCTAACAACTTACCCTTATCAAACTCACAATTCATATTATCCAAAATACTTTTTGAATTCTTTTCAGTTCTCTCTGCATTAGTATTTACCTTGCAATCTATTTCCTTTTTCTTTTTACCTTTTCTCTTCACAGACCCAAAAGGAAGAGATTTTTTATCAGTATTGCTTTTTGATATTAATGTTTCCTTCAGAAAAAAGGTTTCATCTTTTGGTATCATGTACAAACCTGCTTTTCTATTCGTAAAAATAAATGGCATTTGCATGCGATACCAACTAGTTTTTCTGTAATGAGATCCTGATTTTCTCGTAGGACGATACATATAATCACCTTCTATAATTCCCCATCCTACGATTCCTTCTGAACTATTATACGCTATTATAATATCTCCTTTACGAAGATAATTGGCAAAAGCATAATATGCAGCGGGATTTACTGTTATTCCTTTCTTATCAGGATGTACTTTAGCATAAGCCTCTTCTAGTAATTCCAACGTCGGATAAGTCTTTAAGTATTTTAGTCCTGGAGCATCCAAACTCATTTCGCCATTATCAACCATACGACCCCAAGAGTTCCTGTATGCAAGTATTCCTATCCTCCAAATCCAATATCGACCAGATATCTTATAAGAGTTAAGCTCTTCCTTTTTCAACAATTCCATATTCAAAGAAATAGATTCTTCAAATATTTCATCACTGATTTTATAAGAATCCTCTGATAGAATCAGAGAATCCTTATATATATCTTCTGAAATAATATAACCATTCATATCAATTATTGCTGTATACCATTAAACTTAGCTTTTGTCACATCAATATTTCCAATGATAGGTATGATGTTAATAAGAAAACGCTGATTTTGCTGTTCTACACTTTTCCATTCTTGCCAATCCTCTTTACTTACATCTAATATTGAAGAATACTTTTGTTCTGCAGGATTCAAAGTTATAGGGTTTGAACCACCCCTAAAATAATAGCGAGGCACACCACCTTCCCCACTTCCAGCTACAATTATCTCGCATTTACTATTTATATCATTTTCACTTGTATGCTGAAATAGTCCGCATCCTCCTTTTTCAATAGGATCTGTCCAAAATTTCTTCAAGAATTTTGCACGCAAAAACGAAAGAGTCTCATTGTTCTGCCAATCATTATCATTGAAAGGAATCTTTGATGATTGTCCTTCTATCACAACAAGAAATTTGATATTTTTTCCTATATCTTCCGAATTTTCAAGATGCATGATTGTATTTTGAACTAGTTTACCAGCCATTGCTATACTATCACGTTTTTCATTTGCTTTAGCTTTGTCTGTTAAATCATACAACAATTTGTTACTTATATCATACTCTTTCTCTTGATACGCAATACTAACTGTAAGTGTATGCTTTAGATACAAGCTATCATATGCATAATACTGACTTTCATCGATTGAATCCACAGTAGAATACACATTTATAATATCCTTATATTCATCAACAAGCATTTCAAGCTGACCTTCCTTTAGCTTAAAGCGAGCATATGACACTGCGAACAATATCAACATAACAGCAAACAAAGTTGTCATGATGTCGACATAGCTCGGCCAGAATGATTCTCTATTCTTACGTCCTAAATTCATTTATTACCTCTTAAATAAGCGTTTATACCATTTCTTTTTCTTTGGTTCTTCAACATTCTCTATTTCTTGAACCGAATCTGTCGTAAATGTAGTAGGTGCACTTCCTTCTTCTGATATTTCTCTAACATCATTATGAGTATCTGAAGTTCTTTCAGGGATATTATTATGTGAAGATTTATTTCTAACCTCATTTATTATCTCCATTGCCTTTTTATCCTTCTCCTCCTCTTGTTTTATTCGAGCAAGAAGTACTTCAGTCTCTTTTTGGGATTGTTCGGCACGTTTTTTTTCTTCTTTTATGCGACGTTGTTCCTCTTCAGCCATTCTTAATTTAGATTCAGCCTCGGCTGCTCTCCTATTTGCTTCAGCAGCTTCATTCTTAGCACTCATTCTTTCGATATTAGCTCGTTCTACAGCATGACTTGAACTTCCTCCCCAAAAACCTTTCTTACTATCCTCTTGAATTGCACTTAATACATTAAGATCTGTACGAATACCTTCAAGTACTTTATTAAGTCTATCCCCATCAACAGGATTTCTCATCAACTTTTCAAGTTTAAAAGAAATCTCTCTTAATGCCTTAAAATCACTTCGTATGTCTTCAATGGACAATTTCCGGTCAATAGCCTCAACAAACTCTCTATTTCTGGACTCCAATTCTATTTTGCGCTCTTTGAGCATGGTTTCATAATCATTGAGATAATATTCAAGCGCCTCATTATATTTCTGCATAATTCGACTTACTTCTTTTTTCTGTTCTTCAAAATAATTTTCAAGACGCTTATTCGCTGTATCTGCATATTTTTCAGCTACAGTTTGTTTTGCTTTAATAGCATTAATATTCTCCTTAATTTGTTCAACCAATTGATTTCCAACCATTTGAGTATGAGCTATATTAACACCAAGCCCATTAATGTTCTCCTCAAATTTTGTTATTCTATTTAGAATTACATTTATTTCCGCCGCTACTTGCTTTGGTATTTGAAGTGATTCATTGAAATCTTTCTGAATATTTATAGTTTCCTGTGCAGCTACAAGCATTATACGACGTGCTCTTTCGAACTGATCAAGAGACCCTGTTATATCAGTAAATCGTTTTGAAGCTTCGACAAAAGATTCCATGCCACGAACAAGTTGATCACTCTTTAAGGTGTCCAATAAATTACTTTGAAGATCAATATTCTTATTGACTTTATCCATATTTTCCCCCATTGCATTAACTGCAGAAGCTACAACCTGTACACTCTCGCGAAACTCCGTACCAAAAGCACCGGTAACATTCTTAAATGCGTCCTTAAACTGCGAAATCACACCTGAAAATGTTGGTTCAAACTTATCTATGGTCTCATGTAGTTTGCCAATAGCCTCAACCATACTAACATCTACAGTCGGCATAAGTTCATTTTGGACCCATTCATAAAAATCATTCTTATCATGGTCTATTTGGTTGGTTGCCTCACTTGCCAATCTATGACTAAGAATCAACAACCAAATACCACAACAACTTGTAGCCATAGAAACCAACACACCAGTAATAAGGCTTTGAATAGATGAATCAGTAATTCCACCAACAGCCATTGTTCCTACAAGAAACATTATCAGACCTATAAAAACACCGGCAAACGTACCCATAAGTCCGATATGTGTAGGAAACGACAATTTGGATGTTGCTATTTCATACAACATCGATATTCGTCGTTCTGTTTTGTTTTGGATAATAGAGAACGCAACGGTGCCTTTACTTTTCTTAATATAGGCATTTATGTCATCTATCAAATACATTAGTTCTGCATCTTTCTCTGCTACCTCTTTAATTTTAATATACTTTAAAGTAGGACTTCCTTGCTCGTCATTTTCGTATGATTCGCATGTAGAGTAAGTCTCTCTCTTGGAGAAGAAGCGTTTAAGTCTGGCTATCGCCCGTTTATTTTCATTATATACACGCTGTTGCCACAATATAAATACGACTGCCATCACAAAAGAGACAATCAAAGATATTAAAAATTGCGGCGATAACATATTTAAAGTACTATCCATATTATACTAATTTTGTCATTTCGAATATTTTATCAACTACAGGTATGAAGAATGCAGCATCGTTGCAGACATCATCAACGTTTGTGTATTTCTGACTTACATCAGTGAGATAATGTGTACTAAGATTCTCTTTATAATTTGTCATTGCATTACTCTTAAACAAATTCAAATCAACAGAATTATCAATAACACATCCACGCTTCAAAATATCAAGCACATCACCATACAAGTCATTCATTTCCTTGTATTTTAAAAGCAATTTACTTTGAAGTGTACTATCAGCATTCATCTGACCAACATTGTCATATTCCATATCCACACCATGATAAATAACAGCAGGAACATCTTCTGCATTTACAGGACGATATAATCCCCCATAGCAAGTGCTCTCCTTACGGATATCAGGCATCACAACATGAATATGATCAACCTTTCCATATACCTTTGAAAAGATAGCTGTTATCACCTGTTCTATCAATGTATTATCTTCAGTGATAAAATTGTCAATATATCGACTTCCATTTCCACTAAAAACAATTGAACGTGGTGCAGCATATCTCTTGTATTTGTACATTGTTGCGACATAATATATTATAGCTGTGAAATGATATGTAAACAACGGCAAGAAATCATCATGCAGCCTATCAACAATATCATTGTATTTACTATTACTCAACCAGAAATTTATAATATCTGTTGTACTACAGTGGCTATTTACCTTCATTTCTGATTCAAGTGTTCGCAAATCGTCATTAGTTCTCCAATTCAAGCTATCAATATACTTATTGTATATACCATTCTCACGTACATTTCCAAATCCACTATGACCATTGCCCCACAATACATTACAGCCAAAATGGACAGATGATGCAGACACAGGTTTATTCTCACAGAAATAAACATAATCAGTAGAACCACCACCTATATCTATAACAGCAACCGAATCGGTATTCTTTATAATATTTCTCTTTGCAAAATAATAATAAGGTGCCTCAGATTCTGTATAGCAAACAACATTATCTGTAAATAATATCTCTTTTGCAAGTCGTTTCCAGGATCTTTCATATATTCGCTTAGTATTTCCCGAAAAACTCAAAGGTCTGAACCAAACAATACTTGTCTGACTTAGTATTCCATTATGTTGCAATATATCACACTTAATTATCAACAATAGCTCACGTATGAAGACATTGATACTATCCTCATTCTCATCCCACTTAACGTCTGTATTACATTCCTGGAAGTCGTTCCCCATCATCTTTTCATAGAAGAAAGCGATATTATGGTTATCAAACAGTTTTGGTTGGTCAGCGATATTACGAGCCTTACATATTGCTGTACGTATCGGGAATTTATAGTCCATACCATCAATGAAAGGCGGAACAAATTCCGTTCTCATTGCATCACCTATAGGCTTATCCATAGCATCCTCAATACACACCACTTCAGAATACTGTCTTCTGACATTGTAATCATGAAGATATGAAACCATTGCATTACTCATTGAGAACATTTCCGGAGCAGCATTGTCCCCTGTTCTTGTACGTGAGATGAATGTATTTGACGTACCAAGGTCTATAGCATATTTATAGCTATCATTCGTACGCTCTGCCTTACGCCATTTTGGAAGCAAGAAACCACTATCATTACCAACTGTCAACTCTATAGCATCAAAATCGGTATTGAATAACTCATAATACTTAGTACTATACTTTAACGAACTTACCCCCATTCCCTGTCTTGAACGAATAACAGCGTCCTTTACGCCGTTTTGCGCACGTTCCACATCCGCTACTTCAATACAGAAATAGTCACCATGAGAGTCTTTCTTATAAAAAGAAAGATTGACATCATTAATATTCAAAGTATGCCATTCTCCTTCACCATTATTATTGTCAGCCACAGATAATGCAAGTTTAAAATAGTTATTCTCCGTTTCTATTGGAGACAAAATATTTGGGAACAGTCCTATGTTTATACTTTGATTTAACTTTGCGAAGTCGTGTATATCTTTTTCAATATCATACTCTTTGGTGAATATTTCGCCATTATACATAAGCTTCACCAATACACTATATTTCTTCAATTGACAAACGCAAGTAGCCAAGCCTTTGACTAAATAGCCTAATGCTTCACTCTTCAGAGGCAACAGATAATCATAATCTCTTCCATTTTCATCACGCTCATATCTTATACCCTCATAGTTATTTATGTTAAGTTTATAAGGTAGACGAATAAGCGTAGGCAAGAAGAATGCATTAATATCTACCTCATCATTATAGCCTATTTTCAAACCATTTATAACAAGAGCAGTATTAAATTCAGTTAGCACATCTTCTGTCTTAATCATATAATTATTTTGTATGTCTGAATCCATAGAGAACATACGTATATAATCTCGCAAGACAGAATATCTTTGTTCTATATTATCTCTGCTAAAAAGCTGATACATATAGTTCTTGAAATCCTTATCCCTGTCTCCAAACAAAACAATGTCACGGAAATACTCTCCTCTTCCTTTTCTTCTTATTGAAAGAGAATCGTATATTTCGCCATTCATTTTAATAGTAGGAGTATTATTTTTCGTTATATCCACCTTATCCATATCTGGAGGTGTTACAAATCCAGTCATTGGAGAACTTGTACCAAGCAATATTTCTTTGCCATCTTTCTCAAGTACAACAAAAAATAATTTCTGTTCACAGATATCTTCATCATAAACAGAATTAAGGGCATTATAAAGTATAGGAACACGATCGTGAAGTTCTTTCATCTCTTCTTCTTTGTTCCATTCTTTTATAACAACCTTCATGCTTCCCTGCCATTGATTTTCATGGTACTTTTTATTAAACAAAAGTTCAAAAATATCAAGACAATCAGACACAAGTCGAGCATAAGCTAATCCTGCATAAGTGTCTTTAGGATGGCGCTTTTCTTCCGCGACACGGCGAAATGCCTCCTTTACAACAAAAAAACGTGCAAATGGTGTCGGTAAGGAATTCAAAGCACCGCTATTATCTGTTTTATATTCCTTTATCTTATCCAATTGCGATGCCTGTATCCCCGTGTTTTGTGGAGTCCACTCTGTTCCCTGTACACCACGGTCTATTATATTTAAATCTATACTTGCCATAAATGTTACAATATTTTCTTTGTGTATGTGTCAATAGCTATGTATGCATAGTCAAGAAAATTCTTCATTTTATTACCAGAATCTTGTTTAGAGTTCTTTATCATTTCTAAAAGATACCAAGAATCGTCTTTTGCCTCAAGCTCCACACTTTCTTTTATTATATCTGCCATTTTAGAGGGTTTCATTTCTGAAATAGGAGCAAAAGCCCTTTTCTTAGATGATAACTCACCATACCACTTTTCAAAATTCTTTGCAAAAGTATTTACATTAGCCAAATCTCCTTTGTAAAAATCTTCATTGAATCCTTTTGTTTGTATAAGTGGAAAATACTTCTCCTTGGGCAGTACATCAAGCAGCATTTTTAATATGCGAAAATCTGCCAAACACTTTACCAATGAAGCATACCCTTTACCTGCCGTAGCAAGATTAAGAGATGACACATCATTTTCTATTGCACGTGTCAAGTATTGACGTTCTTTGGGTTTTGAACGCTGCAAAAAGTCAAACAATGCTGTAGCAGCAACCAACTCTATAAAATTGGCTTCATCCGGCTGCGTTTGCTCATTGTTTTCGTGATTGTCCTGAAGTGTTGTTTCACCAACATAATAAAGCAAATCCGATTTAACGGTATGTTCATAATACGTAAGCGCAGCCTTAGCCTTTGTCATAAAGTTGCCAGAATCTATCTTACTGTTATTTTTCTTCGGATCTGTAAGGCCATAATATGGCAATACAGTAACAGCCCCCATAAATACATCACGAAGAATATCAGAATCTACTGTTGAACGTATCTTCCTCTCTAATAAAGGATAGCCAGAAGCACCTGTTCCTCCAAATATAGAACTTATAATAAAGACACGATCGTCTGGTCCGCAATTGGTTTTAAGCAAGTCAAACCAAGACGCACCTATTAACATTTCTTGCAATACAACAGTACCAACATTTGGATTACCACGGAAACCTACTGACAACTTGCTATTAAGATTTTCCGTAGAATAAAGAGTTTTTATAAAATAATTGTTAATGCTTGTTGCGTTGAGATTTCCTACATTAAGAAACTCTGCATATGAACGATCTTCGCCAGCCTCTTTGTTTGTATTATTGGTTTGCGAGTCCAATGTCCCAATCCATTCCATATCAGTTCCAAAGAAGCCATCTGGTCCATTACCATCAACAGTAGAAGCATCACGTATGGCTATATAGTTATCAATCAGGGTTTGAAGGTTTTTCTTCTCATCAAGATCAAGATGCGGGTCTATTATTATAGGTACAACTGTATATCCACAAGTGTCCATACCTGAAGCCATAAGCATCGTGATGCTTTTCATAACACGTTCACCTGTGCCACCAATGCAAAAGACAAATACTTTCTTCATAGTCGTTTGTTTTTTATAATATACCAAGGATAAGCATTACTTTTTCCACTCCTATTTATTATCGTTGAAATTATATAATATAATATTAGCGCGATTAGTGTATTAACAAATGCAACTTTCACCAAAAGCCAAATGTCAAAACCTGGATTTGGAACTAACATATAACATACAATAAAAGTAATCAGAAACACAGATACAAAATTACATAATCCGAATCCGAACCAATGTACGGGACGATAATGTCTTCCGGGTATATTGTTGTATGGAAAGAAATATCCCCAACAATATAATACCGTTAATACTATCATTATGACAAAAGGAATCCAATCTCCACCATCTATCGAATTCCACAATCTCGTAGCAGCCTTCTTAGCAGACTCATTGTCTGCATAATTGGCTAGATACTCCTTCTTGGAGGTAAACCAAGTCAGGACAGTTAGTATATTTATCATTGTTTCTTAGTTTTATCTATTGCTTATTTTGTACTTATTAAAAGATGAACAGGATGAACATTTTTAAAACGCTCCATGCTCGAATAGAGTCCACCTAACAATCCTTCCATTGAGAATGTTGTAGTAACATCATTTACATCTTGCGAATTGAGATAACGCATAAAACGCATATTGGGTTCTTGTACTTCAGGACATTTCAAAGTAATCTCAAAAACATCCGATTCGTCATACATATTCTGGATTTTCACTGGCACTTTGGCTATTGCCGTGCGTTTAAACTGTTTGCCATCGTCGAAAGAGATGTCGTATGTAATCTTCTTAGCATCAATAACAGCCTCTGCTCCATTCTCACTCTTTATAGACAGATTCTTAACTAGATAGTCTTTGTTCTCAAATGTCCATGGATAATTGGTTATATCAATGTCCAGAACTATGTTGCATTCATCATCAAAGTCGCCATACGACTTGTTCGCATCTATCTCTGTCAGATAATCTGCATCGCTGATGGTTATTGAAGGCGAAAGATAATCTATCCCCCATTCTATTTCGTCAACGAAAGTCTTGTTGTTATTGAGCAAGGTGGCAATGAAGTTGCGCATAAAGACTACATTAGACCTATTGCCAACAACAAGATAATAATAAGGAGAATCTGGAGTCGCTTCATTACCATTCTTATCAATATATTCAGAAGTGGCAGCTATAAGACAAACAACAATATCACGATGACGCATCATAATATTACGTACATCAGTTGAATACTGTGTAAGCAATGCCTTTAGTGCCGAATTACCAACCGGGTCATATTTCATGTCTGATATCAACACTCCTACCTCTGATGACTTAGCATCTACATCATCAAGCATTCTCGCAATCATATCTGGCACATCCGTAGAAGACGCTGAAACAAAAGTCCCCTTGTTCATTCCTTCTCTAAATGTGTTCACCGGAACTGCGACCGCAGGCTTATTCTGTTCACCAAAGACATTAACATTACCGTCAGACGGGACAAAATCTGTTATCACCGACCAAACGTCATTCTTGAATTTGGTAGACAGATTTGAACGGAAAAAACCATTCATACTGCCAGATACTTCAACATAAAACTTTACGTTTTTCGGGGGCAGAGATACAAATGTCTTTAACTTTTCGTTACACATGCCATCTTCTGTAAAAAATTGGGAACCTGTAGTATTCACAACACCACAACAAGCAACAAGTACAGATACGGCAAATGTCAAAGCAACACACTTTAATAAATTAGAAGCTGTCAGCAGACTTAAGATAATCTTATTCATAATAGCATTGATTATTTATAGTGTTTAAGGTCACTATACAAAAAAAGCGTGGAACTTGCCCGTTATCCATTCCACGCGTCCAGGCCTTCGCATTGCCTCAATTCGTCGAAACGGACAACTGCAGAAAGCCCACGCATGGCATATAATTTACCCATGCGCGAAAAGGCGTATATATACCTAAAGGACATACCTTTGGTATATATACGACAATTCGCGGCAGGGTATGGATATACCTACCGTGAGCATCTACCGCTGTCTCGTTCTCAGACGAATGGTCGTAAGTTGCGAAGTTAGGACGCGTCAAGAACAAGAGCTTTAAGTAAACGCTCTTTCTATAAAGTAATTGCACCCTCCCCGATCATCCCTAAGGACTTTCTGCGAAAGTATGCTTTGCAAAATTAATTGTTTTTTCTCATAATACCATATAACTTATCAAGTTTTTCTCTTCATTTCGATAATAGAAGATACAACATCAAGGTTGTGCCATTCATAAAGTTTACATCTGCTTACTAACAGAGATAAGGCTTTGATAAGGCATGTATAAATTATTTCCAACTGCCGACGTTGGTTTATTAACGAAAATGCAGTAAATTTGCTGATGGAATAATAAAAGCAGCATTATGATAGAAAAATACATAAATCCACATACAGATTTTGGCTTTAAGCGCTTGTTTGGCTCTGAGTTTAATAAGGATTTGCTTATAAGCTTCTTGAATGCTATGTTTCATGGCGAGCAGAACGTACAGGATGTCACGTATCTAAACTCCGAGCAACTTGGCGACCGTTCTGATGCCCGTCGTGCCATCTTCGATGTATATTGCGAGAACGACAAGGGCGAGAAGTTCATTGTAGAGATGCAGAACGTATACCAAGAGTTCTTCAAGGACCGAACAATCTATTATTCCACGTTTCCTATTCGTGAACAGGCGCAGCGTGGAGGTGATTGGGACTTCCATCTCAACCCAGTATACACAATAGGCTTGCTGAACTTCAATTTTGCTGATGGTCTTGAGAATGCTAAGCGCTGGCACCATGAAGTGAAGTTGATGGAGATGGATACTCACGAGGTATTCTATGACAAGCTTACATACATATACGTAGAGATACCTAAGTTTGATAAAAAAGAGAACGAACTTGTCACTATGTATGACAAGTGGATGTACATATTAAAGAATCTCTCCAAATTAATGCAGCGTCCTGCCGCACTGCAGGAGCGTGTCTTCACCCGTCTTTTCGAGCAAGCAGAGATAGCTAAGTTTAACAAGCAGGAACTAAAGCTATATGAAGACAGCGTCAATGCCTACCGCGATATAGTCAATGCCATAAGAACGGCAGAGAAGAAGAAATTTGCAGAAGGACGCGCAGAAGGTATAGCGGAAGGACGTGCAGAAGGTCGTGCGGAAGGTATTGTGGAAGTTGCGAAAAAAATGCTTGACAATGGTATGTCTGCTGATATTGTTGCAGAAATGACAGGATTATCACTTGAGGAGGTATCTAGTTTGAAGCATTAAACAAAAAGCTTTACATCAGGTCTCAAGAGAACCATTTCCCAACACAGACCTGATGTAAATCATTAGGATTGAGTTGCACAGAATTATGATTTATAGCTATCCGTCATAATTCAGATCTCACTCATTAAGACAATGGCAGGAAAAGCATGCAAATATCGTACAAAGAGTAAAAACTTGTTACAAAGCAAAAATCAATTATAGAGATTCAAAAAGCCGTTTTTATGGGTTTTTACAGCATCAAAGCCACCCTTGCCAACCATCAAAAGCCCCATAGTGCCCTCAAAGTGCCACTTTTACAGTCTCAAACAAGAGGTTTCGAAGAATAAATATCTCATCCGCATCGCAGACAAGACTTATAAAGTGAAGATATAGATCACCGATGCTATGCACCGGATATAGCTCTACTATTGCCGTATCCACTACAGCGTAATAATTGGATAAAAAGAGGGAAATAAACAAGGACGGACACAACATCAAGGTTGTGCCATTCATCAAGTTTTCAGCAGCTTACTAACAGAGATATGGCTTTGATAAGGCATGTATAAATTATTTCCAACTGCCGACGTTGGTTTATTAAC
>OIZP01000783.1_pt1 | contig 18600 bp, 21 predicted proteins | sample 1588531 | NCBI WGS metagenome assembly OIZP01 (sample SAMN03283283) | human gut metagenome | biome: human-associated habitat; material: feces | host: Homo sapiens | place: Peru | collected 2012
GAGAGCCAGACGCTAAGACGCAGAGCCGATAATTTGTAAGTTATTGTAACTTATATATTATCGGCTCTTATTTGTTGCCTGCGGAGCAGATCAGCAAATAAGCGTTGAAGAATCTGTATAGAAAAACAGAGAAAATAAGAAGCAAATCACTTCTTATTCTCTCTGCTGTTCAAGATACCGTTAATCGTACCTTGAATGATTTTTAATTCGTTATCACTCAATAAATCAAGTGACGAATCTATCTGACGGCGGGCTGTATTTTTTTCAACATTCTTCGCTGGATAGAAATACTCGTCAACAGATATATTGAACATGGTAACTAAATCATGGAATAACTGAAAGCTAGGGTGTTTCCCGATATTTTCAATATCTGCGATATGACGTTCTCCGTAAAAGACTTTATCGCCTAAATCATTTCTGGAAAGCCCTGCTTTCTCTCTGGCTTCTCTGATTGCCAGTCCTAAAGGACGAAAATCAAAGCTGTGCGTATCTTTCTTTTTTCTCATTTTTAATCACCTAGCATGAGTTTATACTTCATGTTATGTGATTAGAATGTGTTAAAAACTCATATTATATGCACTATAAATTCGATAAAAATATTACCTCGTTCGGTAAATAAAAAAAACCGTTCTGTGGGTAATCTCTTTTATAATGTCCAAAAATATAGGGACGGTTTTGGTATAACCAGAGCTGTCCTTTTTCTATTTTCACAGGCTTGCTCTGGTCAAGGAGCAATTTGTGATTCTAAGTAAAACAGGCAGTCTATACCGACAACCGAATTTATTCCGTCTTTTTCTTAGTACATCATCAGTCCTTGAACATGAATTAAAAACTCATATATCAGATGTTTTAAAAACAGTCTATTTGTTATTGGTGCAAATAGGCTGTTTTCATATTTACAAAAAATTTTTTCAATCCTGCAACAAATCACACCTTGCCGTACAGATATGGTGCGGAAAGAGGGATACATACTTTTCACTTCATAGCGAAAGGGGGTGTGATTTTGAAACCATCAGACTTCCAAAAGACAATACAGTGTCAGTTTGACTGTAAGCTCAAAAAGGTTGTGAAAGGCATTGTCCGTAACTACCGCAAGGAATTAGCAAGACGACAGGCAAAGGAAGTATCCTTTTGTGAGCTTCCAGAGATTGTTGTTGAGAAATTGATTGTATGGGACGATTACGAAAGTGAATATACAACGTTCGATGTGTGCGGTACAGAAATCCGTGTACTTGATGAAGAACTTGCAGAAGCACTGAAACAGTTGCCGGAGCAGAGCCGAAACATTGTATTGATGTTTTTCTTCTTGGATATGAGTGATTCGGAGATAGGCGAAAAGCTGAATATCAACCGAAGCACATCATACAGACACAGAAGAAATTCACTTGAAGAAATCAGAAAGCAGTTAAAGGAGAAGAAAACAAATGAAGAATAAGCAACACACACTTCCATCATTTTTTCTCATATCATCAGCCGTGGACGGTAACGAAAACGCCATAGAAAAGCTGTTGTTATTCTATGAAGCCTACATATCAAAATGCTGTTTACGCCCGTTTTACGATGAGTACGGTAACGTATACATTGTGGTTGATATGGAATTAAAGGGACGTATCAGAGAAGCCCTTTTGAAAATGATATGTGAATTTGAAATAGACGAACATTAAGTAATATTTGAGCGGAGCATGATTTAACAAACTCCCCTCTTTCCTGTTCCGCTTTTTCTTATCATTCTGTATCAGTCCATTTGTAAAAATGAATTGATACAGGCTGACAAGAGCCTAACAGTTCTTTGACAACTGAATAAAGCAGTCAGATACGTTTGTGCTTGCAGTGAGCCATCAGAGGTTGTACGCCGTGACTTTTCCAATCGGGAGATAGCGATTCATGCAATGATCTGGGAGCGACCGTTGGAAAAGTCGTTCTGCCATGACCTGCAACACAGGATAATGATACACCCGTATGACACGGTTCAGCCCACAGGAATGGGAATGGTTGAGATACCAGCGGAGCTTGCCGAAGCCGTCTGACTGCTTGTAAAAAGCATATGATAAAGGAGAGTGATACTTTTACTGGTGTGCAGAAAATGACGATAATACAGGTCGGTAAAAGGAGGGCTGACAGATGAACAAAACAAAAGAAAGACCAACCTCACAGCCGATAACGGTAAATATAGATAAATTGTCTGCAATGTTATCTTGTGGTCATGCTACTGCAAGAAAGATTGGAGAACAGGCAGGAGCAAAAATTGTGATTGGACGTAGGGTTCTTTATTCGGTAGAAAAAGTCAAAAATTACCTCTCATATCTGGAAGAATAACACCCTTTTTCATTTATGTTTCTTGTGATATATGGTATAATATTTATAGACATAACCACGTCATGAGAACAAAAAAGGGGGCTATTACAGAAAGGAATGTTTCTCATGGCAAATAGCAGAAAAGACCATAAAGGAAGAAAATTAAGAGAGGGCGAAAGCTGGCGTAAAGATGGTAGATATAGTTACCGTTATACAGATATAAGAAGTGGAAAACGTCTGACAGTATATGCAAAGGATTTACCGGAATTAAGGGAAAAGGAAAAGCAGATTGCAAAAGACTTGGAAGATAACATTTTAACTGATGGAGCAATCAAAAAACTTACTCTTAATAAATTGTTTGAAAGATATATGTCCACTAGGGAGCTGAAAGAATCTACTAGAGCAAATTATCTGAAAACATGGGAGAATCGTGTCAAAGACGAAATTGGAAACATCAAGGTTGTTCAGATTTTACCATCACACATCAAATCGTTTTACTCAAAACTTTCTAAAGCAGGATACGCATATTCTACAATAAAATTTATTAACAATATGATTTATCCGGCACTGGAAATGGCTGTTGATGATGATATTATCCGCAAGAATCCGGCAAAGTTTTCTATCAGTGATTATGGTAGACAGGCAGAAGAACGTATTGCCTTAACAGTTTTACAACAGGAAAAAATGCTGGAATTTGTGAAAAATAATCAAGTATACAACACCTACTATCCAATGCTCAGAATCATGTTAGGAACTGGTGTAAGGTGCGGAGAACTGATTGGATTGACTTGGGAAGATGTAGATGTCAGAACAAAAGCGGTAAGTATTGACCATCAGTTGATTTATAAAGATTTAGGAGATGGCTATAAATTCCATATTTCCACGCCAAAGACGGATTCTGGAATCCGAACTATCCCTATGACATCAGATGTACAAAGAGCATTTGAAGAACAAAAGAAATTAAACTTTATGCTTCAAAAAGGAAAAGATGTTGAGATAGACGGTTATAAAGGATTCATTTTCATGGCAAAGTCCGGCAGACCGCTCATGCCTAGTGCAATAAACAATATCTTATATAATATTGTAGACGCATATAACAAAAAAGAAGTTCAAATTGCAAAGACTGAACATAGAAATGCTGAATTGTTACCAACGGTATCCGCTCACATTATGCGACATACGGCTTGTACCAGAATGGCAGAAAAGAGGATAGACGTAAAAGTTCTTCAATATATTATGGGACACGCCCACATAGATGTAACAATGGACGTATATAACCATGTAAGTGAGATGTCCAGAATTGAGAGTGAAATCACAAGGCTGGAAAGCGTAGCAATTAGTTGACACCAAAAATAAAAAAATTGGTGTCAAAATGGTGTCAAATCAAGAAAAAGTGATGATTATAAGGAAAAAAAGTGTTGCAAACCCCGTAAAATCAAGGTTTGCAAAAAAAATCTCAAAAAATTAGCACTCACCTCTTGACTGTGCCAAGTAATTGTACTATGATATTAGCAGTTAAAAGATGTAAGTGCTAAGGAGGATTCAATATGCGCTATTACCCTAATTATTTTGATGACTTTTTCAATGATACTAAAAAACAAGATACAAGTACTGTATTAAGAACAGACATTTATGAAAAAGATGGATATTATCAAATCTGTATGGAGGTTTGTGGTATTCAAAAAGAAAATATTCAAATTGAATTAAAAGATGGTTACTTAAAGATTACTGCGACTCGTAATATCAACAAAGAAGATACGCGTGTACTTCGTCAAGAAAGATTTACTGGAACTTATTCTCGTTCATTCTATATTGGTGAAGGTTATAAACAAGAAGATATCAAAGCTCGTTTTGACAATGGTGAATTATTCATCTTATTGCCTACAAAACCTGTAAAGCGTGAAGAAGAATCAAAATATATCAATATTCAATAGTGAGAGACTTGCGTCTCTCATTTTTTGGATTATACTTAACTTTAATCAAGTGGAGGTACAAACAATGAGTGTATTAGATGAAAATATCGCAATCTTCAAATATTTTGAAGAAATCTCAAAAATTCCTCATGGATCATTTCATGAAGAAAAAATTGCAGACTATGTAGAAAATTTTGCGAAAGAACATGATTTTAAATATGTTCGTGATAATATGAATAATGTGATTATTTATAAAAAGGCTACACCAGGCTACGAAGATCACGATACAGTGATGTTGCAGGCGCATATGGATATGGTTTGTGAAAAAAACAAGGATGTCGACTTTGACTTTGAAACCGATGCTTTAAATTTATATGTTGAAGATGGATGGTTAAAAGCGAAAGGAACAACATTAGGTGCCGATGATGGATTTGGAGTGAGCTACATGTTGGCCATTCTTAGTGATGATACTCTAAAACATCCAAATCTAGAATGTGTATTTACTGTACAAGAAGAAGTAGGTCTATTAGGATCTATCCATTTAAAGAAAGAATACTTCCAAGCCAAGAAAATGATTGGTTTAGATGGTGGTGGTGAAATTAGTACTTGTACCACAACAAGTGGTGGTCGCTATGCCTATGTCGATAAAATATGCACGTTTGAAGAAGTAAATAAACCAACCTATAAACTTATTGTCAAAGGATTAGATGGAGGCCATTCAGGTGCTTGCATTGATCAAGAAAAGGGTAACTCCATTAAAATCTTATTTCGAGTTCTACAAACATTAAAAGATATTCAAATTGTATCCGTAAATGGTGGTCTAAAAGAAAATGCAATTCCTAGAGAAGCAGAAGCAACTTTTGTTTCAGACATTAAGCCAAATATTGATTCTATCGTAAAAGATTTAAAAACAGAATTTGAATTTAGTGATAATAAACTCGACATTCAATTCAAAGAAACAGAAAAAGCCACTAAAGCCTTTACTTTAAAAGATACAAATGAATTAATTACACTATACTACTTACTACCAAATGGTTTGCAGCATAAATCTATGGCCATTGAAGGATTGACTCTAGCTTCTCTTAATTTAGGTAAATTAAGAACAGAAGACAATGTTGTGAAATGTGCTTTCTGCATTCGTTCCCCAATAGAATCTATGAAAAATGAATTGGGCAATAAAATCAAAATGATTGCACAATTATGTCATGCATCTGAACATGAAGATACAAACTTCTGTGGTTGGAACTATGAAGCTAACAGCCCATTAAGAGACACATTAAAAGAAATCTTAAAAAGACAAGGCGTAGAAATGGAAACCGAAGCATCCCACGGCGGTATGGAAACCGGTATTCTAAAAGGATTGATTCCAGATTTAGATATCATCACATACGGTCCTATTGCCCAAGGTTGTCACACTCCAGAAGAAAAACTAAACCTAGAATCCTTTCAAAAAGCCTATAAAAACCTTTGCGATTTGATTGCGGAATTGTAAGAGAAGTCTATACTTCTCTTTTATTTTGTGCTATAATACTTAAGCACATGGCGCGTTCGGCAAGCGGTTAAGCCACAGCCCTCTCAAGGCTGTATCACGGGTTCGAATCCCGTACGCGCTACCATTTAACAATTACTCCTTTACATAAAGGAGTTTTTATTTTATGTACAAATCGTGTAATATATATGAAGAATGGAAAGTATTTATGAATTCAATGCTACTAAAATTAGGAATATTCTTTATTACGATTGGTGTCGCAAAATTTATTTACGCCATGTATTTAAAACACAAACAAAAGTAAGTCTAGAAATAGACTTTTTTATTTTAATCAAAAGAAAAAGTGCATCACTCAATGCACTCTTCAATCTTTCGTTTTTCTAAATATTTGATCTTTTCATCATGGACCCATTCCATAATGACACGATAATTAGTCATTAAGAAATCTCTCCATTCTGGTTGAACAACAACTCTTCTTTTAAGGCCTCTATCATTTTCTATGATATATGGAAGTCTATATTTCTCATTATAATCTTTGATTGTTTCTATAATATCTTTAGGTCGATTCCAAATTGGATCATTACCACCTACATCCACCAAAAAGCTCGATAATAAACGATAGGGTGTCTGCATGATCAAAAGCTTCTTATATTCCTTTAAAGCTTCATCATGCTGCTTTACACAAATAATAATTTCTTGTTTCGAACAATTTTCAGGCAAATACTTTTGGATGCTCAAAATCGCATTTTCCAATGCGTTTGTACGCTTTTGATGAATCAACGGACCCAAATGATTTCCTTTTTTAACCACATCATCATAGGCTAAAGAAATCATTTCATCCAAGATTTCATCAAATTCAATTGTATCTTTATAAATCATTAAATTTAACACAGCCTCTAACCAATAGAAAGAATAAGAAGAACTTGTAAATTCTAGAATCTTCTCAAAATAATCCAATCGCAGTTCAAAACTATATAAATCTAAAAATTGTAATCGCTCGACATCTAACATACCCTTATTTTATCAGTTCTGTGTACTTTTTAGAAGATGCTTTACACTTTTCTACCGGATATTTCTTCTTATTTTGTTCTAACTTCATCAACAAGATCTCTTCCATATCCACACCCAATTTATTCGCCATTAAAATACAATAATTCATCACATCCGCAAGTTCTTCACAGACATGTTGTTTATCATATTCATTATTCCATTGAAAACATTCCAACAACTCGCCTGCCTCAATACTAATGGATTTTGCGAGGTTTTCTGGATTATGAAATTGATCCCAATCTCTTTCCTCATTAAACTTTAATATTTCTTCAACTGCCCTTTTCATCCTGATTCTCCTTCATTCTATATTTCTTTGGCGATATGCCATATACCTTTTTAAACGACTGAATAAAATGCGTTACATTATTAAAACCTACAATTTCAGATATTTCCGTTACATTCAATGTGGCATCCTTTAAAGTAAGTTCATCTGCATAATGTATATGAATATATACAAGCATCACTTGTACTCTTTCGTGTTACAAACAAAAAAAGGAACATTACTGTTCCAATACTTCAATATCTACAATATCATCGATTTGTATTTGAATATTCTCTTTAAAATATAAAACCTTATTCAATTCATCCAAACGCTTAAAAGATAAAACATTTTGAATGTACTTACCACCACATTTTGTCTTATCCTTTTCAAAATAAGTGATTCTACATCTTGATTTCACATTCACCATCTCTATGATCTTCTCATTGATTTCAAGCTTTTCTTCATTCGATAAAATTCTTTTTTCCTGCGTAATTCGACCCTGTTCTATGACAGCCTCTTTATGCCCTGTTAAAGCTGCAAAAGGCGCAAATTGAGCTGCACGATCTGACATAGACATCTTTGGATATTTACTTGCTGGACGATTCATTGTATACCATCTTTCATCCATTACGCCTTATGCCCTCCAATTTGCTCATTTCTCTCTTTGGCCTTAGCCCCCTTCTCAAAATCCGTTCCCTTTAAGATCGAATTCTTTCCATACTTATTCTTTATTTTTAAAGTCACCTTTTGAAGATCCTTTTCCTTCTTCAAATCCTCTTCGTCCACATTAGAAAACAAATCAATCTGCTCAAAACCACGATTCTTTTCATCCACCACATCTACTGCTGCCACATTGATTCTTCGCACTAACAAACTTGGATCCACATACCGATCATATACTTCCAATACACTTTGAATCATGATTGAATTCGCATTTGTCTTCTGAGGTAAATGAACAATTTTGTTTAAACTTTTCGGCAAGATTCTCCCATAAAAATCTACCATTGTTTCTCCTGTATAAGCTTCATTTGTTTCATAACCAATTGTAAGAACCACTTTATTCGTCACTAGATGCTTATCAACCAAACTTAAAGCTAAAGATTCCACCATTTCCTTAACTAAAATCTTAGCCTTTTCTTTTTCATATCCACAAGATAAGACTTGTCCCGAACCTATACTATTCTTTTCCGGTTTATACGCCTTAATATCTTCCATTGTACAAGGCTCATATCCCCAGGCATGATCAATCAATAGTTCAGCATTGACGCCAAATGTTTTAAATAAAACATCCTCATGTTCTAAGCTAAAAGCACAAAGCTTGCCCATTGTATCAATACCAAGCTTACTTAATCTTTTCTCATACCCTTTGCCAACACGCCAAAAATCTGTCAAAGGCTTGTGATTCCACAATAATTTTCGATATCGATATTCATTTAATGCCGCAACACGAACCCCATTTTCATCTGGATCTTTATGTTTAGCCACAATATCCATAGCTACCTTGGCAAGATACAGGTTGGTACCAATACCAGCCGTAGCCGTGATACCTGTTGTTTCATAAATGTCTAGAATCATTTTCATTGCGAACTCTTTTGGCGTTAAATGATACGTATTTAAATATGGCGTTGCATCAATAAACACTTCATCAATTGAATATACATGAATATCCTGACTTGAAACATATTTCAAATAAATATTATAAATTTGCGTACTGATATCCAAATAATATTTCATTCTAGGAGGCGCAATTAAAAAATCAACTTCATACCTAGGATTCTTTTTTAAGATTTCATCATCTGCTGATTTACCATCAAACCGCAAAAATCCCTTTTTCCTTTTGGCATTCACTTCTCGTACCTTTTGATTTACCTCAAACAAACGACACCTTCCACCAATACCATACTGTTTTAATGAAGGAGATACCGCCAAACATATAGTCTTTTCTGTTCTTGAAGCATCTGCCACCACAAGATTGGTTTTCAAAGGATCCAATCCTCTAGAAACACATTCACAAGAAGCATAGAAAGACTTTAAATCGATGGCCAAATAAATCTTAGACTTCATGAACGCGTAATCTTTTTAAGAAGGCCATTCAATTCATCTAAACTAGAAGTCACTTCATGCAAGGCACTTCGTAATGTAGGAATCATCTGTTTCATTTCTTCTTTTACAGCTTGTTTCTTTTTTTTCTTCTGATATTTCTTCACCATATTTATTATATTCATCCTTAAAACTCCAATCGCATCTGATACCAAACTACACCACCATGAATACTTGAGGATACTCCCTCATTTCTAAATCCAAACTGACTATAGTAAGGTACCAATCTATCTTTACAAGTTAACACTAATCCTTTTCGCTTTTCTTGTCTAGCCAAATCAATCATCGCATTCATGATCTTAGCAGCATTGCCCTTTCTTTGATAATCCGGCAACGTATTTAATCCAAATATCATTTGCCAATCCCCATCCTCATCATGCATAGAAGCATCACTATACATTTCATCCGTTAAATCTCTTTGATTTGTACAAAAACCATCTATAAAACTAATCAAACGATCCTCTTCAAACAATAATAAAAAATGATTCGCATATACATCTAATCGTTCTTGAATCTCTTTTGAAGTCGCTGCTTCATTGGGCGGAAAACAAGTTGCCTCTACCTTAGATAAAATTTCTGCATCTTCAATCGTTCCTTTTCGAATCATGGTATCACCTCGCCCTTAATTATACCAAAAAAGAAGTGATTACTCACTTCTTAATGCCTCTACAGGATCTTTTTTACTCGCAATCTTGGATGGAATCAAGCCTGCAAGAATCGTTAATACTAAATCAATCAAAATCAAGAACACAGCTCCATTGACTGGTAACTTGGCAATATGCGCTACACCTGTCATATTCTCAACCACCATACTGATTGGAACATTTAATACAAGTGTAATTAAGATACCTAATACACCACTAATCAAACCGATAATGAATGTTTCTGCATTGAATACACGCGTAATATCTTTCTTGCTGGCACCAATTGAACGTAAAATACCTATTTCTTTTGTACGCTCTAATACTGAAATATACGTAATAATACCAATCATAATACTAGATACAATGAGTGATACAGATACAAAGGCAATCAATATATAACTAATAATATTCACAACACTTGTCACAGAACTTAACATTGTTCCAATAAAATCATTGTATGTGATCACATTACTTTTTGTCTGTTTCTTATTATAAGAAGTGATCAAATCACCCAATTTCTCTTTTCCATCAAAACTTGATGCATATAAAGAAATCTTTGTCGGATTTGAATAATCTACAACCCCAAGTTTTGTTAAATTCGAATCATATGTCGCATTGATATTCTCATTATACGTATTCATATAATTCATCAACTCTTCTTGCGACATACTTGAAAGTTGCATCATCTGCTCATTTGTAAGATTTGACATATTCATCTTTTGACCAGACGCAAACTCGGTCTGCGTAAAAATATTGATATTTGGATTCGATTTTTGTTCTTGAACAATTTGAGCATTCTCCGTTTTTTCTGTCACATACTCTTCCATAGCCTTTGTATAATACACACCACCCATTGTTGGTTGTGAAACTGTAGATTCATTGGGTTTAATAATTCCAACCACCTTGATTTTAGGACTATTCGCTACAACACCCTTCATATATTCTTCGTTTTCACTTTGGTTGATCCACAAACCATTTACCTTTTGATACAAATCACTATTTAGAACCAATCTAAACTTCAAATTTAAGATATCATCCACACTATACGATTCTAGATTCGTCTTTGAAATCTTGTCCGTCTCACCATTTAAAATCTTCTGATAATTTTTAACCAATTCATCCTGATTTAACAATCCCAAAGAATAAAGAGCATAATCTGTTATCTCATTATTTTCATCGACTTCTAATACTACTTCATTATAGTTTGTTGGCCACTTACCTTCGACAAGCTGATACTCATCATCCCGAAGCTTTTTCGATTCAGGTAAAGAAAGCCATACCTGATCATTCGTCATCGAACTTGAATCCATAAATTGTGATTGTAGGAACATCATATCCGACATTCCAAGTTTATCCAACAAACCATTTGGTGATACTTGCACTAAACCAGAATTCGTATTTTCATTATAAACCTGAAGATTTAAATTATAATCATATTCAATTGCCTTGGCTGTCTTTCTAAATTCCTTACCCTTACTACTTTCAATATACGATTTAAAAGCCGATAAGTTATTCTTCTTTGAACTCGATAAAGACTCTAATACATCCTCAACATAAGGACGAGAATAGATTTTAGAATCCTTATGTTCCTCTGTCTTTTTCTTCATTCCCATCATCGTTGTCATTAATGTAGACATATCACTAGAACTCGATTGAATCTCAATGGGATAACTTGCCATCGTATCATTTTCCATTTGATCAATATACGACTGCATACCATTCGATAAAGACATAATCAAGGCAATTCCAATAATTCCAATACTTCCGGCAAAAGAAGTTAAAAAAGTACGTGCCTTTTTGGTCATTAAATTATTTAAACTCAATGAACAAGCCATTTTAAATGACATGCCAGGCCTTTTTAATACACTTGTATCCACATTCGTTTCTGATTCATTGAAAGGATTGGAATCCGAAACTAAAGTACCATCCTTTAAACGAATAATTCGACTCGAATATTCATCGGCCAATTGCGGATTGTGTGTAACCATAATGACAAGCTTATCTTTTGAGATTTCCTTTAAGATCTCCATGATCTGCACACTTGTAGCACTATCCAAAGCACCCGTTGGCTCATCCGCTAAAATAATATCTGGATTATTGACAATGGCACGGGCAATCGCAACACGCTGCATTTGTCCACCCGACATCTGGGTTGGCTTTTTATGGATTTGATCCGATAAGCCCACCTTGTTTAGTGCCTCTATAGCTCTTTTTCTTCTTTCCTCTTTATTTACGCCTGTAAGTGTCAAAGCCAATTCCACATTACTTAACACACTTTGATGCATGATCAGATTATAAGATTGAAACACAAAACCAACCTGATGATTACGATACGTATCCCAGTCTTTATCACTATAATCCTTTGTACTTTTTCCATTAATGATCAAATCACCCGAAGTATAATGATCTAAACCACCAATAATATTTAGAAATGTAGTCTTACCACATCCACTCTGTCCAAGTATGGAAACAAATTCATGTTCACGAAAAGAAAGAGATACATCTCTTAAGGCATGTACCGTTTCATCTCCTGAAACATAGTCTTTAATTATATTTTTACATTGAAGCATAAAATCCCTCCACTTGAACTCATTATAGAAAATTATCTATTGATTTTTCAATCGACTAATTTTAACATATTGTTACGAAAGCAACAGGTGTTGATTATGAACAGAAAAATACAAATGACAAAAAGATGTATTCGAGAAGCTTTATTTGAATGTCTAAAAGAAAAAGACATCAATAAGATTACCATTTCTAGCTTATGTGAAAAGGCCGATATTAATCGTTCAACCTTCTATAAGTATTATGGCAGTCAATATGATGTCATTAAAGAAATGGAACAAGAAGTCATCAAACTGATCAATGCACAATTAAATGATCAACCTAAAGAAACTTCTTTTATCCAATTACTTCAATTTCTTAAATCCAACAAAGAAACTATTGAACTTTTCTTCGCATGTAATGTCGACAATGAATTTCCTAAACAAGTTCTAGCACTCGATTCTATAAACAATCAGCTTGAACAAGCCTCAAAAAACGATCCATACATCAAAAACTACATTCTATTTGGATCTTTGGCAACCATTCAACAATGGATCGATGCCGGATGCATTGAATCCTGTGAAGAAATTGCGAATATCATCAATCACATTGTAGATAAACTGGTGAATTAATCAAAAACACGGTTTTTGTATACTCGAATTGAAATCAACATGGAAATAAAATATAGAACAAAACTTGTAATCAATAAACCAACACTAAACATTGTAGGATTCATTGTATTCAATACGGCTTCTATAGATTCAAAGAATTTTGGAATGAATTGATTTAAGAATACAAATAAGAATATAAATCCAAACACAACCACAAATAATACAATTCTTCCTTTTTCATTTCCTTCCTTTAATTGAAATGGCAAGGATATGGATAATAAGAGTAATGAGGTTGATAAAATTGTAACTATTTCCACAAAGCCACTCTTACTGAAACAATTTAATATTGCGATTAACACAAAACCAATCCCCGTAATAATCAAAGAAAACAAATACTTTTCTTTTACATAATCCGATCTTGTGATGGGTAAAGTAAACAATGTATTTAATCCGTGATTGGCTTCATCGTAGGTAATGGTTGACATTGAAAGAATGGATACAAAAACTAAAATATAGCCTGAGGCAAAACTAACATCATTCATTCCTACAAATATCCCAATAATCAACATAAACATCGCAATCTTTTTATAATTTTTCATTAATAGAAAATCTTTAATCAACAAACCCTTCATACATTTTCTCCCTTGATCATATATTCCATCAAATCATCAATATGTGCTTTTTCAATTATTAAGCTAGGATAGTTTTCAACATAGAAAGCTCGCTCATTTGTAAGATATGTTGTGCCTATCTTTTTTAATGCATAGCTTAAATCCACGGTTTCATCTACACCCTTTAAAAGTGCATATGACTCTAGATCTTGTTCACAAAGAATGATTTTTCCTTTTTCAATAAAATAAAATTCATCGCACAAGCCCTCCAAATCACTTGCGATATGTGAACTAATCAATATGGAAGCCTCTTCATTTTGTTCCATATAATCACGCAACAAATCCAATACTTCATTTCGTGCAATCACATCTAAGCCGCTCGTTGGTTCATCCAACAATAAAGTTTTCGCATGAAGACTTGTCGCAATAATAATCTTCAATTTTGAAAGCATACCCGTAGAATATTCCTTTAAAGGTTTCTTTATATCCAATTCGAAATTTTTTACCATAGAATCAAAATAATCACAATCAAAATGTGTATAGGAACACTTCAATATCTTTTTAATTTCAAGAACATTTAAAAACAAACTAAAACTCGAATCATTCCATACAACCCCAATTTCTTCTTTATTCACTGCATTTGTATGTTTATCATCATCTTCAATTAAACCAAGATACAATTTAAACAATGTTGTCTTACCAGATCCATTACGACCAATCAAAGCCGTAATTGTACCTGGCTTTAATTCAAGTTTACAATCCAATTTAAAATTGTCATATGTCTTTAAAAATCGCATACTATTATTCCTCCATCAAGATATCAAATAAATCTCGAATTTCATCTTTTGATAAGTCATAAGATTTCGCCTTATCAAGTATCTTCTCTAATTCCTTCTGAATTTCAACGACTCGCTGCTCATGCACTAAACCAGGATTTACCCCCAACACAAACGAACCCTTACCTTGAACTGTTCTACAAAAGCCATCCGCTTCTAAAATGTCATATGCTTTTTTAACAGTTAATGCCGATATTTTCAATTCTTTCGACAAGCTACGAACACTCGGTAAAACATCTCCTTCTTTTAATTTGCCATCCACAATATTTTGTTTCACTTGATTCACTATCTGTTCATAAATAGGAACCATTGAACTATTATTAATTATAATCATTGTATCACTTCCTGTATAACACTATATAACAGTTTAAACTGTTTGTAAATAAAAAATTAGGATAAAACTATCCTAATTCAAATGTCATCGTTAAACTATAACGTGCATATAGAAACTAAGCCGTGCATTTAGCAAATTCTGTCCGCAGGTCGATGTTAAAGTAAGCCGTGCATTTAGCGAGACAGAACACAAACCGTTAAAGTAAGAACGGGTAATACTCACTTGAAACGGTGAAACTAAAAACGGGTAACACAGTCTAGAATTAGACTAAAAAGACTCCTTCTGTTTTCGTGAAACTAAGCGTTACGTTAAGAAACTAAGCGTTACGTTTACGAAAATATCTTGTTTCTAGTTTCTTAAACTAAGCGTTACGTTTAGCAAAATATTCTGTTCTCGTAATCTTAAACTAAGCGTTACGTTTAGAAAAAAGATTTGTTCTATCTTCATGAAACTAAGAATTACGTTTACTTATTCGTGCTCAATGAAGCACAAAAAAAGCAGAACCTTTCGATCCTGCTTGTGGTTATCATCGTTTTAGAAAACACGTCTGAAAGTTGCTTACTTTGCGTCTGGATATGTGTCTTCAAATTTATCAGCATATCTATTGTGCTTTTTATACTTGAAGAACATGGCAACTAAGAAAACAACAGCTACGGCACCTAAAGCGTAAACCATCCAATCTAATGACATCATATACTATGTCCTCCTTTTCACTTATATTGTACCATATACCTTGATACAATCAAAGCGTTTACATACTAAAAAACAAAGAAACATTTAGTCTCTTTGTTCTTAGGTATTCGAGATGTAATCACAGATGTTCTTAGATGCAGGTGCTTTTGATGAAGGTCTTCTCTTTTTACAACTTGGACAAACCATTCTCACGGAAACCTCCAAAACACTCCCAATAGTTAAATAGAAGGCATAAAAAAAGCGGGTAAATTGATGAGGTTTACCCGTTACTAGTTTTGTCTATACATCGACAAACTGGAAGTTAACTAATGGATGCCATTTTATCAGTCGGCCATGATCTCCTAAGAGCCACATAGGAGATTAAAAAGTTTGCTGTTTTCGTGAAACTAACAGCTTCTTTAAGAAACTAACAACTTCTTTTAAGAAATTATCGTGTTTCTTCATTATGAAACTAAGAATTTCTTTTAGAAAAATATGTTGTTCTCGTAATATGAAAGTAACAGCTTCTTTTACGAAAAAGATTTGTTCTCACTTCATAAAACTAACAACTTCCAAAGTTTCCTTGTCAACTACAATTTCAATTTAGTCATTATCTCGTTCAATTTGGTCATTTCAACAAAAAATGACTAAATTGAATTACGTTGAAGCACAAAAAAACGGGTAATGCAGGTGTATTCGAGAAAAGTTTGATTCGATTGCAATATACTCAATCATCATCTTCTAAAAAAGCAAGCTAATAAAAACAAAACAGGATCATAACAGGTCCTGTTTATTTTGTAACTTCTCAAGAGCCCGTTACAACAAATAAAATCCCACCCTTAACTGTGCAGACCAGTGTCAAATAAGTCTGTATATAAAAGTTCGTTCTTTCTGACAACGTTCTCAAAAAAGTCTACAAAACCTTTGGAAGTTTTTAGTTTAATGGAAATGAATCAAATCACTGAGTTACTTTTCTAAACATAATTCTTAGTTTAACCGTTTTAGTACCAAATCACTGAATGAGTCTTCTAAAAGAAGTTGTTACTTTAAGGAAAATGTGTTCATTTCACTGAATCACTTTCTTAAAAGAAGCTCTTAGTTTAAGGAAAACGAGAAAAAAGGCATAAAAAAAAGACCAACAATGGAAGTTGTTAGTTTTGGAGAGACATCAAATGTCATCGTTAAACTATAACGTGCATATAGAAACTAAGCCGTGCATTTAGCAAATTCTGTCCGCAGGTCGATGTTAAAGTAAGCCGTGCATTTAGCGAGACAGAACACAAACCGTTAAAGTAAGAACGGGTAATACTCACTTGAAACGGTGAAACTAAAAACGGGTAACACAGTCTAGAATTAGACTAAAAAGACTCCTTCTGTTTTCGTGAAACTAAGCGTTACGTTAAGAAACTAAGCGTTACGTTTACGAAAATATCTTGTTTCTAGTTTCTTAAACTAAGCGTTACGTTTAGCAAAATATTCTGTTCTCGTAATCTTAAACTAAGCGTTACGTTTAGAAAAAAGATTTGTTCTATCTTCATGAAACTAAGAATTACGTTTACTTATTCGTGCTCAATGAAGCACAAAAAAAGCAGAACCTTTCGATCCTGCTTGTGGTTATCATCGTTTTAGAAAACACGTCTGAAAGTTGCTTACTTTGCGTCTGGATATGTGTCTTCAAATTTATCAGCATATCTATTGTGCTTTTTATACTTGAAGAACATGGCAACTAAGAAAACAACAGCTACGGCACCTAAAGCGTAAACCATCCAATCTAATGACATCATATACTATGTCCTCCTTTTCACTTATATTGTACCATATACCTTGATACAATCAAAGCGTTTACATACTAAAAAACAAAGAAACATTTAGTCTCTTTGTTCTTAGGTATTCGAGATGTAATCACAGATGTTCTTAGATGCAGGTGCTTTTGATGAAGGTCTTCTCTTTTTACAACTTGGACAAACCATTCTCACGGAAACCTCCAAAACACTCCCAATAGTTAAATAGAAGGCATAAAAAAAGCGGGTAAATTGATGAGGTTTACCCGTTACTAGTTTTGTCTATACATCGACAAACTGGAAGTTAACTAATGGATGCCATTTTATCAGTCGGCCATGATCTCCTAAGAGCCACATAGGAGATTATAAAGTTTGCAAGCCAACCAGCCGGTACCGCAAGCCAGACAAAGGCAATGCCGAAACGCGGTGCACAAATCAGGGCAACGGACAGACGAATCGCAAGATTCACTATGTTTGCAACGAGGAACGGACGCATAATTCCGAGACCGCGAAGAACTCCATCGGTTGCCATCTTGATACCCATGAAGATGAAAAAGTAACCAATCCACCTCATATAATCACCAGACACCTGATAGGCAAACGCCGTTCCGTCTTTTCCTAAGAACAGCGAGGAGATCTGCGTGTGTAGCGTTTCAATGACGAGAAAGGCAAGAACGGCAAAGCACAGATCCAGCACCAGCGCAGCATGGTAGCCTTTTTTGATACGATCAATTTTCTTTGCGCCAAGATTCTGGGAAACATACGGCGAAACCGCATTGCCGATGGATACAAAGATCAATGAAAAAACATTTTCCACCCTCATCGTTGCTGCATACCCGGCGAGTGCCTGTGTACCGAAAGGATTTACCACTGCCTGCACAATCATCATACCGATGGACACTGTGGACTGCTGTAAGACCGACGGCACCGCAATGCGAAGCATGGAATACAGCTCCTGCCGTTCAAACCTGTTAAAGGGGCTTTTATATCGCCGCATCCGTGCAAAGAAAATCAAAAACGAAAGCACTGCGGAAATTCCCTGTGCAATCAGGGTTGCAATAGCAGCACCGAACACACCGAGACCTAGCCCGGCTACCATCCAAAGATCCATTAAAATATTCAGGATGGACGAAAAAATCAGCAGTCCCAGCGGAATTTTGGATTCGCCGATTGAGGTGAACATGGTAGAAAGAATGTTATACATAAACAGAAACGGAAAGCCCACAAAATAGACCCGCAGATACAGTACTGCATCATCCAGTATGTCGGCAGGGGTTTGCAGTCCACTCATCATCGAGCCGGCGAAGAAAAAGCCAAAAACACCAAGGACTATACTTAGAAGCAAAAAGCTAATCAAGGAGGTTGACACGATTGTTTTCATTTTGCCATACTCCCTGGCTCCGAAATAACGGCTCACAAGCACACCGGCTCCGACACCGGCTCCCAGTGCCACACAAA
>OIZP01000784.1_pt1 | contig 18577 bp, 19 predicted proteins | sample 1588531 | NCBI WGS metagenome assembly OIZP01 (sample SAMN03283283) | human gut metagenome | biome: human-associated habitat; material: feces | host: Homo sapiens | place: Peru | collected 2012
TACAGAATACAATTTCAAATTGTCGATTTTTTCCTGTTGAAATTTTAATTCCAAATGTTTGCGCATCCTGCGCTGTTAAAAATCGTTTGTTCTCCATAAGCAAATGCCTCCTCTCTTTCGTTTTATTATTCAGTTCATTTCTGAACTGTTTTGATGCGTTTTATATTAACAGTTCATTTTTATACTGTTGATGTTATAATCTATGTAAATGTATGATTTGTACCTCGTGTTTTCGTGCATGCTACAACACGCATTACACTTATAAGGAGCAGTTAAAATGGGCGAAAAATTCACCAGCCGGGTAGGCTTTTTGATTAGAAATTTCAGAATTGCAGCGGAAATGACACAAAGGGAATTGGCCGATAAGTGCGGACTAAACGAATCTACAATCCGAAATTACGAGCTTGGAAACCGATATCCGGACGAAGCGACTTTACTCAATATCGCCAACAATCTAGGTGTCAGTTTCTATGCATTATCAGACCCGGATGTTGCCAATATCTTCAGTGCGCTCCATGTGCTGTTTGATATCGAATGGGCATACGGACTACGTCCCACTATAAAAGATGGCGAAGTATGCTTCAAATTTGAAGAACGGCTTCCAAGTGCCGGTCCCCGCCCACAGGAAGACCTTGATAACTTCAAAAAGATGGTTGAGTATTGGGCACACCTGCGAGATAAACTGGAGGATGGCGAAATAACCGAAACGGAATATTATCTCAAAGAGATAAAATTTCCGATGAACCCGATAGATTCGGATAAGGAATATACTTTTTCGTTAAATCTTGACGATGACGACCAACTACTGGTTCAGAATCTGAATGAGGATGAAAAGGCAGCAGAAACTGCTGAGTTGTTAAAAGACTTGTTTCCGGATTTCTCGTATGTGAAGAGAAAGAGGAAACCGAAGAAGGAATAAAATACTTAAAGAGGCAAATATTATGGCAAAAAGCAAAAAAGAAATAACACATTTAAATTATGGCGAATTGCACATGTACTATCCCATCAAATTTGATACCAAATTATCGTTTTCAAAATTATGTGATGCATTATCCAAAAGTAATGTAAGTTTTAATAAAGAATATCAGCAAAAAATAATGGATTCATTAGGTGTTTCATTAGCAAATACCGTCAATGATTTTCAGCAAAATATGTCTTGCACGGATATGGATGATATTGCCTTATCTTTTAAGGTACGTGACTTTGAAACAAACAAAATATATCAACCCCACCCTGACTATAAACCAGCTTACGAAATTAATGCAGAAACTATTAGAATAGAGCTACTTTCTTCCGATTCATCAATCTATCTAAATGTTGTCAATACAGAATTAGAAGCACTTCAGCAACGCATTTCAAGAATGCAAAAAGAATTCGAATTGTCCGATAAAATATATGGGAATTCCTTCACTTCAAACCAAGAAAGAATCCTCCTTTTGCCGTTTAAAGCAAAGTTATCTAATGACAAAATTGTTTGGATATACGCAATACTTTTTATATTTCGCAACAATATGGGAATTTTAAAATTAGAGCTTCCACTTATTGATACAGATATTACTCCTTTAAAAGAATATGATGCAGACTCGATGGTAAAATCTATTGAAAATTGTTGGCAGATTAATACTGTCGACTCTAATATAAAATTATCAGAGTTGCCCAACTACTATTTGAAATCCATCGTAGAAAACAATAAAATAAATATCATAAAATACAATAACGACATACGAAATATAATTTTCGTTGATTTCGATGAAATCCCCAGACAAATAAACAATATTTCAGCAGATATACAAGAGGAACTTTTTAGAATTATATCCGCACCTGTCCCTAATTATCCTTTTACCTCCTACACTAAGGATGCCAGAGAACATATTGAAAAACTTAGTTGGGGACAACATGGTATTAAGTATATCATTAAGACCAACGGAGGTGTACTTTCACTTATTGATAAAAACTTGTTAGACTACTATTCAAGTATTTTCAAAGAAGAAAATAATACCTCTGTCTTGGATGATAGTGATTATACATATATGTGCAATATGTTAGCAAATGACATAAATATCAATATTGAATTTGCCATAATAATAATCATGTTAAAGAAAACAAACGAATGTAATGACATATATAACAAAACACAGAAAAAACATAACTTAGTCAAAATACGAAAAGAATATAATCAAAATATATTATTTATAAACGAACTGCAAAATACCTGTTATGGAACCGTTATAGAGCAAACTTCTCAAATAGAGGAAATGATGTCTCTCTATCTAAAAAGAGATATAAACACTGCTAATCAAACGGCATTAAATAATATTCTGAAGGATGAAGAACAAAAAAAGAATGAACATTTTATAAATTTCATATCAGTGGGAACTTTAATGCTTTCAATAGTATTTGGTCTACCATCCATTTATGAATCTTTGAGTATTTTACGAAAAACAACTTGGGGAATCTTAGAAAATAATATCCCATATATAACCATAGAAAACTCCAGTATAATTCTATGGCTATTATTAAACTTCTTTATAATAATACGGTTATTATTTAAAAAATAATTTCCAAAATTATTGTCATTTGATTGTCATTCAACCAAAAGCGAGCCAAGAAACGCCGTAAATTCGGAATTTCTTGGCTCATATACATTACTCAAACTCGGCTTCGTCATTGTTATTCTTAAACATATTTATTTAAGTTTTATGACTTTTCAGCCGATATTTTATCTCTGTTACATATATTATTCTGGCTCACTGATTCTCTGTTGCCAATATGTTGCCACTTCATTATAACTGCGCTAAAGCTACTGTGCAACCGTTATTTCGAGTACACCGCATCATTTTTAGAAAGAAGATATACGCAATACTGGTTCATGCTGATTCCCTCTCTCTGCGAATGTTCTGCCAGTGATCGGTGCAGGCTTCGTGGAATCCTCAATTTGAACTGCCCGGAATAATCCTCCAGACTGTCCGGCTCATGAATTTCCACACCATCTTCCAATGCTGCTTCAAGCCATGCCTTTTTCGCATCCAATGCATTAGCTACTGCACTTTCCACAGTCTCTCCACAGGTAATACAGCCAGGCAAATCCGGATAAGAAACCACAAATCCGCCTTCATCTTTATCTTCTACAATTTCCATGCGATAGGACATTGCCATGTAATCATTCAGCGTCTTCATCATTCTTCGCCTCGCTTTCTACAATCTGCCTTACCATTTCCACATATACTTTCTTGATCGGCTCGTGCTTCGGTATTGTGATCGGCATACAACCCTGTTTTCTGAACGTATAATGACTACTTCCGCTTCTCGGTGCATTCATTTCATATCCGTAACTTTCCAATACCTTTCGCAACTCATCAAACCGGAGGTCTTTCGATAAATTGCATATACGTGTTATCAGTTTATCCCATTTTGACATTTGTATACCTCCTATTTTTATTATAGGTGGTATCGTATATGGTGTCAATCATTTTATTTGATTATTTACATGCATCGGGTAAACTGGAATCTGGAAATTTTAATATTCTTTCGCATCAGCCATCCGTATAACCACATTTCCAGCACGAACAACGTCACCCGCAGTCCTGATAGCCTGTGCAAGTTCCGGCAATGAAAATTCATGTGTAATAATATTCTCTAAATTCCATTTTCCACAAGTCATAATATTCTGAACATCCCTCACATCTTCCGGCATATATCCACCGGAACCAATGATACTCTGCTGAGCATAGGTCATATACAACAGGTCGATATTTCGTGGCTTGTTGTTTACCGCCACAGATACAAATCGACTCTCAATTTTCCCAAGCTGCATGAAATCATCCAAAATATTTTCTGCCCCGGCAGCATCCAGCCAACAATCAATATTGGCAGTTTGTCCATTCAAGGATGGTGCAGTTCCAAAGTATTCTTTTGATTTTACAGCAAAATCTTCTTTTTGTGGATTGCAAATAGCAACCCCCAGTTCTTTTGCAAGATTTAATCGAAAATCCGAATAATCACAGACCATAACTTTTTTCATACCAAAATACTGAAAAGCAACTGCGGCAGCAATACCAATCGTTCCACTGCCAAATATAACAGCATTTTGTCCTGAAATATATTTATTTTTTCCATCTGGAATCATTCCTCTTCTGGCAGCACGGCAGCCAACTGTAAACGGTTCAATCAGACTTGCCAGACGATCTGAGATGCGTTCATCCACACTGTAAAGCGAATGATTTCTTTTTGCATTAGGGATAAGAATATATTCCGAAAAACCACCAATCGTGCCTGCCCGTTTCGTATCACCCGTGGCGAAACGTGGATAAGGATATACCCTTTCACCTACCGTAAAGTCCGTAACATTTTTTCCAACCTTAACAATGCGTGATACCGTCTCATGTCCAAATTCTCCACCCACAGTAACTTTATGCCCTGTACCCGGACCATGAAAGTAAACTGACACATCGGTACCACAGATACTGGAATAAATATTTTCTACCAGAACGTCTTCATCACCTACTTCAGGAATAGGCAGTTCCCGAAGTTCAATCTGTTCTTTTCCTAAATATATTCCTGCTTTCATTTTTCCTCCTGATGACGCATGACACATTTTTGTATCACAGTAATAATATATTCAATAGAATCCTTACAATCTGTCTTTAACCACTCCGTAATGATTGCCATCAATCCTCGGATATAAAATGCCATAATATAAGTTCTGTCTTTTTCAGGTACCTCATAGCGTTCCAGAATAGGTGTAAACACATAACAAAACATCTTATCATAGCTTTTTTCCAGTTCCAATACCGCAGCATTTTCTATTGCGGTACGAAATATTTTTTTGTATTCCTTTATATAACCAAGATATGGAGTGAGATATTCCGGTGTAACAAGGAACAACTCGTTTAAGGAACATTTTTGCAGCCTTGAAACAACAGCCTCCTTATCTTTTTTCATATATGCGAGAAACTGATCATTTAGATAATTGACACTTTCTGATAGCAAATCACTGATTGTTTCATAATGCAGATAAAAGGTAGAACGGTTGACTCCTGCTGTTTCACATATTTCTTTTACTGTGATATAAGAAATATCTTTCTTTTCAAGAAGTCTCAAAAATGCTTCATCCATTTTCGTAGCAGTGACAAAATATTTACTTTCCGATCTGGTCAACGATTCCCACCTTCTTTCTTATTTTTTCTACTGCAAATCAGCATAAAAACAGCAACAAAGATCACAATACAGTATACAAAACCACCCGTAATCGCATTCATCGTTTTACGGTAATTGTCTCCATTTTCTGAAAAGCGAGATATCATTGCCGTCTGTAAACCAAGAATCGACATCATAGCTGATATAAAATTCAATATTTTGGCAGCAGACAAAATAGGACTGCCTAATTTACGAAATTTTACTACATTGACAACTGCTGTTATCATTATGTAAAAAGTATAAAGTGCAGATAAATATTGATATTCCCACGAAAAGCAAGATCATTAAGATATTTTCCTATAATTGGCGTTGCGGTTATTTTTTGAATAATTCCATTACTTATTATAGCTGATTTTAGGGTAATCAAAGTTTTTGAGGGGCTGGCTTTTTGAGGGTTTAGATTGAGGGGCAAACTTGAGGGGCAAGTTTGAGGGTCTGGTTTGAGGGGCGAGTTTGAGGGGCTGGCTCTTGTCTGCCTCTGTAGAAATTAAAAATAGGATTAATCAGTTCTTATCTGCTGATCAATCCTATTTTATTTTTTTCCTTCTTTTTGTATGATTGTTCTTGCGGAAACTTCAATACAGAAAGGAGGATACATGAATAGTATCACAAATTTACTCGACCTTGAAGATACAGATATCGAAATCACCGATATTCAAATTCAAGGTCAAACAAAAACACTTACTCTTTCAACTCCACCTGTACCACATTTTTGCCCTTCTTGCGGGTTTCGTATGTATTCACGTGGCATTAAGAAGAGAACCATTAATCATCCAATTCTTCAAGATAATTACTCACTTGTTCTTATCTTGAAGCAGCGTCGATGGCGATGTACAAATCCTGAATGCCTATACGACACAAGCGAATCATTTAAGTTTGTAAACCGGCAACGACGAACAACAAATGCTACAGATATGCTTATCGTAGATGCTTACAGAAATCTCTTAGAAACTTCTGTTTCTATAGCAAAAAAATTTCATGTTTCTGATTCTCATGCACATGATGTCTTCAATCGATATGTTAAATTAGACAGGCTAACTCTCACAGATGCCATTTCAATTGATGAAGTCTTTTTAGACATGGATGAGCACTGTAAATACGCACTTGTCATTCAGGACTTCCACACAGGTGATCCCATCGATTTACTACGAAGCAGACGTTCTAATGTGACCGAGCCTTACTTCACTTCAATCCCTACTGAGGAACGCTTTGCAGTGAAGTATCTCATCTCTGATATGTATAATCCATACATTTCTTATGTGGAAAAATATTTTCCCAATGCAGTTTCTGTCGTAGATTCATTTCATGTCATTCAATGGATTACTCGTATGATTGATAATTATATTCGTCAGCTATTAAAGAAGTTCCGTCAGCGTGATCGTGAATACCAGGATAAACTGTCTCTTGAACAGCAAGTGCCAGTATCTCTTCCACCATCTGATGAAGTTTACCTGCTTCAGAAATACCGTTGGCTTATTCTATGTAATCAATCAAATATTCGATATCATACTGATCCACGTATGGATCCGCATTTCCATGCACTCATGAACACATATGATTATGAAGATGCGTTATTTCGCATAGACTATAAACTCAAAGAGTTCAGAGATTTAAAAGAACTTTATCTTCAATTCAATGCCAGAAATGGCGGTAATCCTTCGCAGGCTCAAATTGAATTGGAGGAATTGATGGAAACATACCGAAAATCAAGACATGAGATATTTCGTGAATTCGCTTCTCTCTTAGAGAAATATAAATCTTCCATTATCAACTCATTTATTATGGTTGAAAAAATCGGTAATGGAAGAATCTATGATAGCCGATTATCAAATGGACCTATTGAATCCATTAACAGAAAAATTAAAGATTTAAAACGACTTGGCAGAGGTTTCCGCAACTTCGAGCATTTTAGAAATCGCTTTTTATATGCAACCAGATCAGCCCCTATACTAAACGGTATGACTGATTACAACCCTGTTCTATATTTAGAAAATGATGATTTTTAGGAGGAATTTATGAAAAATTATTGTGCTTTTAACAAAACCCATTCATGTCCACTTTGGACAGATTATGAGCTTACACGGTATGAACTAGAAGAAGCAAACTCGCTTTGTCATGGTAACTGGATTGAAATTGAACGTCAATACAAATATATTCAAACACTGCAAAAAATCTTATCCGAAAACGATATCCCATATCCTAATGAATATGATTTTTGAATAATTATTCCAGACCCTCAAACTCGCCCCTCAAGTTTGTCCCTCAAACCAAACCCTCAAACTAAACCCTCAAAAACTGGCATTCTAAAAGGGTCAGCCCCTCACGACTGACCCTCAATTAGTTCGGCAAACCCTCAAGAACTTTGATTATCCTGATTTTATCCGTTTTGTCAGTGATGGTACAGCCAATAGCCAAATTACAAGCGAATATGCCGACATACAATAAATCAGATATGCCGGCATAGTTCTTGATTTTTGTGATATTAGGATAAAGATAAGTATTATAAATGATACGACTGGAATACAAATCAGTTTCATCTTTGACGGAAATAATATCCTTTTCAAAATCTGCTTTATCCGTTTCATAAGATTACTCGCTGATTTCTTTTGCAAGCTCTATAATCTCATAAGCATATTTTTGTTTTCCCTTAGCCAACATCTTTTTGTAAATTGGATAATTGATGCCCATACCTGCTAATCCAACAATAACCCCAAGAACAAACATAGTAGTTGTTCCACTGCCGATTACATTCATGGAAAAGTACATTCCGACACCTGTTACAAGTGCAGCAATAATTCCGAAAGTATAGGTAAAAATAGTAGCCGGAAGTTTTGCCCTGGCATCCAGTTTGCGAAGGGCTACTACCTTTGAAGTGTCCTTTGGTGCATATTCGTTTGCGAGTTGCTCTGCATAAATCTTATCTGTATTCATGGCTTGTTGCCTCCTTTATTTGATGATTTCATCATACCAAATACGAATATCAAACAGAACAACACGAAGTCCCTTTTGTGTTGAGTTCAAAAATATGAAAAATACTAAGATTGTCTACACCAACCAGTATTACCGCATAACGGAAAGCAAACCATCTCCAGACTTACTCTCCGTCATACCGCTTTTCTTACTGGTAAATCATCTCTCTATCCACAGTCTCCCTTGCACACGCCTGTATGTTATTCATTCTGCCTACCCATTCCCAGGCATTGTCCGCCTTTAACTGCTCCGTAATTCCCTGTGTCTGCTTCATCTGGTCTATCAGCCTTTCAAAGCGTTCCTGAGCCTGTTCTTCTATATCAGCCAGATAACTATTCAGTCTGCCACTCATAAGCAGATCCAGATATACATTCCTGCGGTATTCTTTCAAATATCGCAAATGTCTTTGTCCCCATACACCAACAAATCTCGGTTCTTCTTCCTCCGGCAAAGTAAGGCAGGGTATAAAATAATCCCCACATCTTACATAAGTGCCGCCATTTCTTTAAAAATTGTTTTCTTCATAATCTGTTCCACCTTTCTTATCGCTCCATGTCTCTGGATTTCTTCTTTGTCCGCTTCGGCTGCTGTCTGCCTTCCTGCTGATAGCGGAATCATTTTCTGCAGCATACATTCTCGCTGTGTAAAGACTTTACAACTTTAAAATCAACCATTCACCCGGATATTTATAAAATTCTCCGACATAACCAGGAACAGAACACTGATTATGCCAATACACTCCGGACTTATCTGATGAACGGAAGAAATGCTGTGCGCACTTCCCAGGAGCTGCATATTCATAAAAGCACCTTTTTTTACCGGCTTAATAAAATGGAAGAACTGTTTGATCTGGATATTACGCAGGAAGAGACGATGGTGGCATATGAGTATTCTTTTATATTGATTGAATATCTGAGGAAGGTGAAATTGTAAACTATAAGGAAAGACTGTTGGCAATGTCTTGTCTAAGTACCATTGTCGAGCAAACAGTAACACTTCTGTCAATGTATATTTAACTAACTGCTTTTCATCTCTCTAAACTGTGCACAATAATTCTTTTTGTGCGCAGTTTCTCCTAAAATGTCTTCATCAAATACTCTTTCATCTTCTCTTTTTGAACATAATTAATTTCGCACCTACATATGCGACATTCTTTTTCTATCATATTTATGTATTCGTCTATATTCATATTACTAGCTGTAAATGCTTTTTTTACAATTTCTTTTATTCGTTTCTGTTTTTGAGTCTTATCAGACAATTCATGTAGTTTAATCAATAAATATGTCCCAATTACATTGATATAGCAGCTTAAATATGTATAGTTTGCAACAACTACAGCATTTACATTTGTCAACAAGAGACCTCTTAGTGTAATATTCAACTTTTCCGGAAATGAATTTTGTTGTGCAAATTTATTATATCTCATACATTGCACCCATTTAACTATGCTATTGAATTCCATCAATTCATCATGTTTTGATAATTCGTTAATGATTGTTATTTGTGTATCTCTATCAAATTTATCATGATATATCGAATACATTAAATCGTCTTCATTGATAACGCTTATTTTTATAACCCAGATATAAAATACGTCCAATATTTTATCATTATAAACCATATCGATTAGTCCGCTATCAATGCTAGCATTAACATACTCCACAAATTTAAAATACATTCCCTTCTCAAAACGATGACCTATATTCGAATTTCTTATTTTTTCTATCACTTCTTCAGCGTCATCTTGCATACTACCATGATGATTCCACAGAGTTCTCAATACATTTATATTAATATATTCCCACTCAAATCTAAATCTATAAATTGAATAATACAACACTATATATGAAAAAAGATATGTACAATTCTTTTCACTTAACTGACCTATGATTTCTCCTGCATCAAATCTATTATAATAAATAATTTTATCCCTTATTATTTGCGAACAAAAATCATTAAAATGTTTATCTTTTATTATTTGACCAAATATTTTTACAAAATCTTTTTGTTCCCTTTTTCCTGAAAATATACAATCAATCTCCACTCTAATCAAATCGGTAATACATTCTTTACAATACTGCTCATAAAAATCCTGCTCCTGATTTATATCTCTTTGTAGAAAACGAATTAACTCTTGCTTCTTTTCATTAGACAGTTTTTGATATATTTTTAGTGTCACATCTTTCCATTCACTTACATCAAATATTCTTCCCTCCACCATCATGCCCAAGTCATCATACCTATTAAATCTTACTTTACTATATCCTGCCAATTCAGCCCTGATAAGATTCGGCCTAATTAAATCAATATGAAAATTCAAAATTGATCTTATATTTTGCTCATCCAACTGAAAATACATTTCATCTATAATTTCTTGCAACAAATGTACTTCACAATTCGAATTATATATCCACGATACTTGATTTCTTAATATTCTTCCTTTCTTTTTAATATTGGAAATTTCATATTGTTTCCGTCCAATATAATCTGTAAAAATTAAATGAATCAATTGATTATATCTACCTTGCAATTCGGTATTTTCATCTTCTTGAATTGCATCATGTAAATTTACAAAGTCTCGTTTCAACAAATCTATTGCATTTTTGCTTATTCGTTCTTTCATTGTCTTTTTCAGAAATTCTTTATTAATTTCACTAATTATATAACCATTTCTTTTTACATCAGAACTCATTTTTATCATTAATATACTTTTTGTGCATTGTATGAAGAGCACAACGAACAATATAAAATATCCAATAGCAAATGAAAACCATACAAAATTTATTATACTAATCGTTGAGGCACCAAGTGTATCTCCGTATATTTTCATAAATGGTTTATAAAGAATTTCCAAAATCAATAACACGCCAAACATCTTCTTAGAGATGATTTTATTAAAAATTTTTATCTTTTTCTTTACAAAATACTCAGTAATGTTAATTCCTAAATAGCGAGTTGCAGCTTTTTCACCACCTTGATATGATGCTACAAACTGATAAAACGTCAATAATATTCCATATATTGTAATTTGACCAATTATCACTGTAAAAAATGTTGCTTTATCGATACTCAAATTATTATTTAACATACAATCTACAATTATTTGCAACCAATATGATATTCGTTCCATTTGTACCTCCAGATGCAATTCCACTACTTTTTTAACACTTCCACAAAATTTGCCTTTATCCTTTTCTTTACTACATCAAGTTCCTGATGATACAACTCACCTATATACTTATATATCATATCATTAAAATCAATTGTATATTTTTCACTCAACCCTTTTGTAAAAGGAGCATCACTTTCAAGTAAAATTCTATCTACCGGAATATTTCCAACAATATTTCTTCCATTTACACTCTGCAACATTTGATGATTAATAGAAAAATAGCAACCTTGCTCTATTGCCCTCCTTAAATCAGTTATTCCACCAGAATACCAGTGCAAAATGACAGTTCCATCAAAACCATTAAGTATATCAACTACTTTCTTTGAAGCAGACCGACTGTGAACACTTAATATTTTATTTTTCCCAGAACACCACTCTATTATTTTTTCAAATATTTCCGTTTGACACATTACATCTTCTTTTGACTTTTTTGTATAATCCAAACCAATTTCACCAATAAATCTAGTTTCATTTATCAGTTCCTTAAAAAGCACCTGCTGATTGCTATATTGATGCACCAATTCTGGATGAAATCCCAGGGCTAATTGAAAATATTTATTTCCCACATATTGACGCTTATACTTTTCAAAGAGTTGAGGCAGATTTGTCATTGCTATGGTATAAGACGCCTTCTGCTTAACATATCTCAATATTTCGCTTCTATCATCATATAAATCAAAGTGCATATGCGCATCCATATAAAAATCAAACATTTATTTTCTCCAAACACTCTCTCATTTCTTTCATTCCACGCACATATAAATCTGCAAATTGTTCTATGTTTTCTTCAATGGGTCCTGACTCTTGAATTCTCAAAAATGCATTATTCTCATCAAAATTATTAAATGCACATTTATATGTTCTATATGCTTGTCTTGCGACAGGAAGCTTCTTATATCTACTATCAAAGTATGTGCTTGTATCGTGTAATCCCCCCTTTTGAATGGAGGCTCTTCTAATAGTACATGGTAAGCAATATCCGCAATGCATGGTTGTTTTCATGCCTTGATGCCTTCCAACATCCGGATGTGAACACGACATAGTTTTATCTAATATCTCTTGTAAAAACTCTCTATCTTTACACTCTAAAATCATCTCACCTTTTGTCTTAAACTGAAATGGATTCTTGATTTTAACATGAATACCTAATTCTGCAATCAAATCCTGTAGCATTTTCATATAATGTGGATGTGTTGTTCTTGTACTACTTGTTCCAGTTCTTGTATATGCCAACGGAATATTTAACGAGATTAACCCATTTTCTGGTATTATTAGTTCTATCTCTTTGCCCATAGCACTTGCATATGCAATGGCATGAGAAAAAAACATAAAGGAACGGGAACGTGTAGAATCTTCTTTTATGTCTTCCTTTTTTGTAACAATAGCTGCATAATTTTGAACAAAATTATTTTCATCTACATTGAACCGGTTAATGAATGCATCTTTTAACATTCCTTGGTATTCTACTGTTCCTTTTCCTCCACCATAATGGCTCACAAAAAGCATATCAGAAGCATCCTCTTTATCAAAGAGTAAGTTTAATGCGCCTATACAAGAATCCAGTCCACCAGAAAACATACATATTTTTGATATATTCACATTCTTCACAGTTACTTTTTCCCACTTTTTCTTCGCTTTCTTTTCTATCTCCGTCAATTTCCTTTCCCGAAAACAAATCTTCCACTTATCTCCTGTAAGAAAGTTCAACATTTCTTCTACTAATGATTGACAAACATTCCATTTATCAACACATAAAACTGGCATATATAACTCAATTTTCCTACTCCACGCATCTTCTCCTGTTTCGCGAAGAATTAGTCTGTCTGCTGCAAACACAGCTAACGATAAATATAACATGTCAATTGCTTCATCTTTGTAGAATTCGGCATAAGTATTATTTTGTTTCCAAAATGTATATTTGAATGCCTTTTTACAATTTAAGTTTATAATTTTGCTTTCTTCCACTTCAAATCCATCTTCCGAAAGTTTACAAACTATTTTCATACTACATCTCCTCCAATACAGAATAGCATTTTTCATATAGTGCTTCTATTCCATCTTCTATCGAGTGGTGCCCAAATATTTTGTCTCTAATTTCTTTTATTTGAAAAGTTGTCCTAACTTTACTGGAAACATAATCCTTCATTTCTTGCTCAACTTTCATAGTTCTGTCAATATCATCAGAATATTTTTCTAGACAATATTGTAAATCATTTAAAATTCTTCCCCAAATATAACATTCAACATATGTACTAAGAACCTGTTCCATTAGAACATTATCAACTTTGTCTAATGACTGTAGCTCCAGATTATTGTTCTCCATATACTCATACATTTTCGACATTGCATTTACAGCTGCAATCCTTGCCACCGAATCTTCCTTTGAATCCGCTGAAGCTGAAATATAATTTACCAAGCCAGAGCAAATCTCTTTTGCACTCTTGCCTTGATATTCTATTCCTAAATCATCAAAGGTTTTCTGATAACCTTGTTGCTGAATATCCGAGAATAACCTTCCAATATTTACAGCACCTCTAATTCCTGATTTGGAACTTTTAATCAAACCCGCCGTACCGCCTGCTGCTTTTACATAATTTCTTGCAGTTTTAGCCACGCCGCCTCCGTGACCATTTATATATTTAGAAAACCCCGTTTTTGTTGCCTGCCAACTAACCTCCGGTTTAGATTGCTGCCCGTTGTAATCGCTCGGCAAAAGTCCTTTATTATCTTTATTTCCTGAATGACTGCTTGATGTACCCATAATTTATTACCTCTCTGTACTTTCTATAGAAAATCCTCTATCGCTGTTTTAAGTGTTGTATTTTCGCTTTTCCATCGCTCAAGTATAGTCTTCATTGCTCCCTTATTTTTACATTGAGCATAAAAACCTTCGAAATACGGAATCTGCGATACAGAAATTTTCTGTGCTGATAAATCTGTACAATACTTAATTGTATTCTCTTGCAACTGCTCGTTTAATGCACCCCATAGCAAGAAAAATCTTACTTTTTCCTTTTCATAACTATCATCACTAATCACATCTTGATATAAACCATCTAAAATTTGATGTTGATCGAAGACAGAAATTTTATCAACAGCCATTTTAGCTTGATTAAATGCTAAGTCCGAATGTTTTGAGATTCCTTCGAATATTTTCTTTGCCTCTTCACTCATTTTCTCAACACTTGTAAATATATTATCTTTAGCAGACGCTCGCATAAAGTAAAAATAGTTCTCTAACTTTTCCTCTGACAACATTGGCTTCGCCTTCATCCATTTTTTAACCCATAATTCGTTTTTCCATGGATCCAATGCATTGATTTTGTCTTCCTGGTCTGTTTCAAAGCCTTCTAATTCTGTTTTTAGCATATTGTCACCTAGTAAGTTGACCATTTTTCTAAATAAAGATGTTTGAAAATACTCAACCTCCATTATTTTCGCCAAGACATTGCTCTTCAACGTAACATTCTTATAGTTCGCCATCTTTTGTCGCATATCCAGTGTATTTAGAAAACGTTTACATTGACGGGGATTGCCATTCAATCCTTGAGTCAATATTCCCGATAGTTGCTTCGATAAGACTAAGCTATCATTTAATTTTGTAGCGATTCTCTCATCATACTCCTTAAGAATTTCCATCGTTATAGAAAACTCTAATGGATTCTGTTTTCTCTTTGCTTGCAAAAATTTCAACAAACCATCAAATTCTGTTTCATTCAATTCATTTTCCGATAACAAGCACATTATATAAAATTCTGTTTCATCCTTATTCATACATGGTATTCTTATAGGATACTGGATAAGCTTTTCTTGATACTCTTTTCCAATATCCATATTAATACCTTCAATATCATCAAATTTTGATCTAATTGCATATGTAACGTGTCTCTCATCAGCTCCTATAACAAAAGACACATTTCCACTAAACAAGAAGAGTCTCATTGCTTCTAATGTATCTAATATGGTAGCTGGATTGCATCTATCCAACTCATCAACAAATATTACTAGTTTTTTAATGCCTGCTTCTTCTATTAATTCTGCAAACTTTTCTCTAAACTCCCGTATATCCTCACGAACTTCTTTATAGTCCAATTTATCTTTTATTGCTTGAAGCATGGTTTCTTCATCAACATCTTCCGCAACCTTTTTAGCTTTCTTTGTAATTTCTTTTATTGCGAGATTGGTTATTGCGCCGAGACCGCCTGTAACCGCCATATCTATACCAAATTTTATTCCACCTTTTATAACTTTAAATTTATCAATACTATCATACAAGGCTTTCAATGTTATTTTTGCTGCACCAGACAACTCACGACATTCTTTTATCCCATCTAAAATTGATGCTAAAATAGCAGTTTTTGCATCATCATAGCTCTCATATAACCAGCCATTAAAGAGTAAACATACAGTTCCATCCTTTTGCTCTTCTAATTGTTTCTTACACATATGCATCAGACTTGATTTTCCGCTTCCCCAGTCTCCATACAAACCAATACACGAAGGCAACAAATTTTCATCATTTATCGTATCTTTCATAATTTCAACAATGTATGAAAAATCCAAATAGTCAATTTCTGTTTCGCTATCCTTCCACATTTGTAAAAACACCTCTTTCTTTTATGTGTACAATTATATTTTTTATTCTTCTTCCTCTTCAATCCATTCCTTTAATTTCTGTTGGAGCAACTTCTTATCCGGCAAATATAATTTGTACTCTGATGCATAAATATTTGCATCCTTGGGTAAAGTAATCTCAACTAAAGCATCATTCTTTTCTTTGCACAGAAGAATACCTATTGTGGGATTTTCATCTTCTAATTTTTCATATCTATCATAATAATTAACATACATCTGCATCTGTCCAATATCCTGATGAGTCAGTTTATCCACTTTAAGGTCTATCAACACATAACAACGTAACAGACGATTATAAAATACTAAATCCACATAAAAATTTTCTTCATCATATGTAAACCGTTTCTGTCTTGCCTCGAAAAGATACCCCTTTCCCAATTCCAACAAAAATCTCTGTAATTTATTAATAAGGGCTGTTTCCAAGTCTGTTTCTGAATACTTCGCTTTTTCTTCCATTCCCAGAAATTCCAAAACTGTAGGTTGCTTTATAATATCTTCCGGCTTCGTAATAACATTCCCCTCTGTTGCAAGTCGTAAAACACCTTCTTTATCTCTGCTCAACGCCAAACGCTCATATAGACTGGAATTATATTGTCGCTGCAAAGTACGAACTCCCCATCCTGTTTTTGCCGCTTCAATTTCATAAAAACTACGTTCAGCTTCATTTTCTATGCGCATTAACTGTAAATAATGTGACCACGAAACAATAAAAGGTGGCTCTTTTTCAAAAAGGCTAAACACTGTTTCACTTTTTTCAATTGCAAAAAGGCTAAACACCGTTTCGTTTATTCGTTCTTTATATGTCAAATAAAATTTTCTAGCATTCTTTAAAGTATCTTCTGAAAATCCCTTACCAAACTCTTTCTGAAGCTTTTCTGATAATGTTTTAATAACTTTACTTCCATATTTTGCTCGCGATTCTCCCATTTGTTGTGTTTCCACAATCCATCTACCTAATGAATAATAAGTCATTATCTGCACTGTATTTACGTGATTCACAACAACATTTCTTGCATAATTTATTAATTCTACTGAATCAGTACATAATTTTTCAAGTTCCGCATCATTCTTTATAATATCTAAATCAAAATTATCGCTCACGTTAAAAATTTCTCCTTTCTCACATACAACTTATCCTATATACTTCTATTATCTTGCCACAGAACAAAATCTATTCTGTATTCATCGTCATCAATCCAATATGTTATTATCTGCAATAAAGTGTGAACTTTTTGTTTTTCAAAAACTCCAGACAATAATTTCTCCGATGGTATCTGTTCTCCTTGCTCTGTAGCAGTAAAGACCATAGCATATTCCTTTTGTGAATTACGCAATGTGCCTACTAATTCAAATCTTTTTCTTTTCGCTATTACAAGTGCTTTCTCAACTCTTTCAACAAAACACCTTATTTCATCCCTAAACAAATGTGCCAAAAATTTTACCACTTCATAACATCCATCAGGTTCTGATACCACTTCTATATGCTCATATAAAACGGATACATATTTTCTAAAAAGCTCATAATAAAAATTTTCTTCCGCTAATACATCATCCCCATATTGTTCATATAAATATTGATATACCAAAGTTTCTTGTTTCTGAGGCTTGCTTAGAAAGAACCCTTTCTTTGTTTCTGTAATCAATAAATTAATTGCACCGTTTTTTTCATAAAACGCTTTTCTCCATTTTACATATTCTATTATTTCTATTGGAGACACTAATTCTTGACACATAAGCTGAAAGTCATCTATTGACATACAATTAACTGATAAACCATCAGCAGTATGACTACGAAGTAAATGTTCATATTCTGATATACTAACATTTTCAAAAACAACCAACGGAACAATTTCCGCATTAGGATTAATCTTTGTTTCTTTTCCTCTAGCATTTACGAAAGAGACTTTTTCATTATTGATAAACAAAATTGTATCCTTTATCTGTTCCTTTACTTTTTTACATTTCTTTTTCAACCACTTTTCTTCTACATTTTTGTCCTGCGTCCTATCCCTTTCATTCCGTTCCTTTAATTGAATTGCCAGGATAACATTTTCAAGATTTATAATTAAATCCGCTAATTCTATCTCTGTCCCACCTTCTGGAACGAATTTCAAATCAGTATATACAATCTCTTTATAAAAGAAATCTTCCGAAAAAGAACTTAATAGTTTTTCTGAGTTAGTCACTAAAACACCACATATTTTATTTACTGCTTGTCCACTTCCGTAAAGAAGTACTCCAATGTATTCACAAACATATTTGCATCAAACAATTCTTTTATCTGTTCCCTATTCATCCAAGCAACCTGTGCCACTTCATCCGTTGTAGCATTTCCCAAATCGACTTCTCCTTCATATTCAAACAGCCAAACATCCATAATATCATTAAAAATTTTTCCATTAATGATTTTTCGTGTCTTTGTAAAAAGAACTTGTCCATTTTCCGGCATCAAATCAACTCCAACTTCTTCCTTTGCCTCTCGAATTGCTCCTAATAAACTGTCCTCACCTTTTACAACCGAACCACCTACACATTCCCACAACAAAGGATTTGTCGGTCTGTTTGCAGAACGCTGCGAAATAAGGTACTCTCCCTTTGAATTAC
>OIZP01000789.1_pt1 | contig 18503 bp, 13 predicted proteins | sample 1588531 | NCBI WGS metagenome assembly OIZP01 (sample SAMN03283283) | human gut metagenome | biome: human-associated habitat; material: feces | host: Homo sapiens | place: Peru | collected 2012
CGAAAATAGTTGGAGGGCAGCCTCCTGTGAAAATAGGTCGACGCCGACATTAAAAAAAGACACTCTTTTGAGTGTCTTTTTTAATGTCCACTTCCACTTTATGCTTGAATTGGACTACACAACAAGCAGCTTGCGCTTGTTGTGAGAGGAAAAACATATGCAGTATATTTACAAAACTATGTTTTGTTCTATACGAAATATGTTTTGACGAGACGCCGACATTTAATACAAACCACTCTTTCGAGTGTCTTTTTTTATGTTTCCGTTGCCTTTAGGCGAACGCAGTTCGCCCCTACGGTTATTCTTATAGACAATTTTTCCTATGTGAAAATTATTTATATCCTTTTTTCGACATATTTTTTATGTTATAATTGACTTTAATTTGTCAGTGTAGTACGATAAATTATAGTAAGATTTTGAATTTGAAATCAGGTGATTAACTGTTGAATATATTTAAAAGGTTTAGGCATTTTATTATTTTCGCAATGTGCTTAATAATATTTTCACTTTCGTTTAGTATAAATGCTTTTGCTTATAATTCTGATTATTTGCACGATACTTCTTGGGTTGACAGTGAGTCTACTATAACAAAAATTGTTGGCTGTGAAGGTCATGATAAAGTGATGGATTGCGCTATTAGTTATCTTGTTGATGAAGAAAATAGCACTGTATATTTTCAGGTCCTAGCAAGCAATTTTGGAATTACAAAAGATAGTGATGTCCGTTTGTATTTTGATGTTTTTGCAGATAATAAATTGTATTCTTTTTATGTAGATAAATCAGGATTGCAGAGTACTAATGACTACAGCAAGCTATTCAAAGCTAAAAGTCATTTTATTTCCTCTGCTGATGTCGGTTCCGGAACATATATCGCAGCTTTAGATGTAAAAACAAAAGCATATGTAAATAGAATTAATCTTTCTTTTTCCGTTGACAGTATGAAATATGAATTGATTGACGGGATAACTTTGAATAAACTTATGACAACTAAAAAGTCTACAACTACAAAAATTAATACAACATATTTTAATCGAGCAACAACGCAAAGAAATAACAAAAATTTACCACCTGTCACTGTGATAATAGAGGATTCAACTACAAAAAAGAGTAAAAAATCGAATTCAAAAACTGAATCATCTACAAAATTTATTGGTCAAAACAAGTATCATACAACGACGGTAAAGAATAACAGTAAATCAAAGAAGTCTAAATCTAAAACAACTGCTTCAAACGAGCAAGGTCCAACTGAGGTTGTATGGAATACATATAAAAAACACGGCTCGGGTTCTATTAATATCAATACTCCGACAGCTGTGGGATTAGCTTTGGGCGTTGTTGGCTTGCTTTTGATAAGTTATACTCTTGGTAAGGCTTCCAATAAAAAAGAAAACAACAAAGATGATAAAGAGAACGAGAAAGATTCATCAGATGATGAAAATAAAATCGATGATGATTTTGAGTTTTAAAAGGATCTTATATGGGTTACATATCTGAATTGCGCAAATATATTGGTCATAATCCTTTGATTTCTGCAGGGGCAAATGCTCTTCATCCATATTAAGATATTTATGCTTACGGATATATTAGTTATAATAATTCCGTTTCTGCTTCCCATGGCGTAAATCAGGATAATCCAGACTATGTATGGAAAGACACTTCTGATAGAGGACGCAGTGTTTTAGCAGGGGATGCAGTAAAAAAGGGTACAGGTCCTAGACCTAGAATAACAGAAACAAAAAATAAAAGTGTTAGTGTAATAAAAATTGTTAATGGTTGGTAAAGAATATTATACTGATAAAGGAGAATTTATGGATAAAATTATTGATTTTTTAATTGATGGCTATACATTGATTTATATTGCATTACCAATTATTGTCAGTATTGTATGTGCATTTATTTTATACAAAAAGAAAAATAAAACTAAAACTATATGTGTATTTTTGTCTATAATATTAACCATTAATTTTTTTACTGTTTGCGTTGGCGCATTCAATTGTTTTCGTAAAGAATTTGTCAAAAATGATTTGGTGACAGATGCAGACATTCAATTACTAACAGAACAATTATCAAATAATGAGATAACAGAAATATTTCCGTATGACAATACTGCTGGTGACTATGATAATGAAGGTTCTAATGTCTCATACAATAAAAGATTGTATTTTCCTTGCAAATTTTTCATACATGAGGTGCCTATTTATAGCAACAATTATATTGATGTAATTTATACTTCTCATGGAACCTTAGAAGATGCAACCGAATGGTTTAATGGCTATGTATTAGACTTCAATGAACAGAGTAAAAAAACAGAAAAATACGAACAAATTATTCCTGTTAATGAAGGTGAATTTTTCGTTACTGTTTCACCTATCGACATATATCATACCGATTATTTGGGAACAATCAGAATGGAAAAAACATATAGGATTGCGATTATGCACAAAAAAGAGGTTTATATATTTACTGAAAACTCAACAGCACTAGGATTTAATATGCATCTCTCTAAAATGATACAAAACGAAAAGTTGTTTGAGTATTAGTAGTTTAAACTGATTTAGATAAAAAACACCTCTCAAAAAAGCAATATTAATTTACTCATCAGGCGTAAACCTTATGAAATAAAATAGTCGGTGAGGTTGTAATTAGTTTAACCTTAGATTTCTTGGTTGCTGCCATTGGCAATCCTGATATAATAGCGAAATGCTAAGGAATTGACAGCTGTGGTATTGTTTCGGCTATGCCACACTTACCGATTTTCTGACGGAAAGGCTGGGTTTGGTTAAATCCACAATTGAATATGATGACGATTGTATTGAAGTAGATGTTTCCGATGAAATTTATGAATATCTCGAACAAGACAGAAAGCAAAAGAGGTATACCTAATGAGCAGCTGCCTAATAAATCGTGGGCAAAGTAAATCAATGATTTTAATTGATATAACAAACGATAACCTAATAAGTTACAAACAGTTTGAAAATTATTTTGATAATTTATCGTCTTATTTATCAAGAATTTATCCTGACTTTGATACCAAAATAAAATGGTGCTATATTAATGTTGACAATAAGAACATAGGTAGTATTTGGTTAGAAAAAGTTGATGTAAATACTGTGAAATTGGGAGTTTTTATCGCTGACGAAAAGTACCGAAATAAAGGTTACGGAACTTTAGCAATAAAGAAAATTATGCTTTTTGCCAAAGATTTGGGCTATAAAAGCGTAGTGTTAAATGTGAGGATTAGCAACATCAAAGCATTTAATGTTTATCAAAATATCGGATTTAAAGAATCTAAAAGATTTACAAAGAGTAACGGTGTTGATGTAATTCAAATGGAATATATATTGTAAAAATGAAATATGAGTTGTTACGGAACGAAAAACTGTCAGAGATTATTCAAAAGAATGAATAACGGGAATTTCTATAATTCAATAAAGCTGATTTGACATATCGTTGTTTTTGTCTAAATTATATAGTTTACAAAATTTGCCTTATATAGTATACTCTACTAAAGAATATATTTAAAAGGGGTATGTTATGGCTTATTATATCGTTCTACCTTTCGGCTTAATTATGTCAATGATTTTTTGCATTTTAAGACGAAAGGGCTTCAGTTTACAAAATCTTATTCTCAAATCAGTTTCAAGTATGTGCTACTTGTTGACAGCAGTTTTTGCTCTTATCTGCAATCCTGATGTCTATACTTATGGCTCGCTGATAATTTTTGGCGGTGCTCTCGGTCTTGTTGGCGATATCTTGCTTGATTTGAAAGGTCTTTATAAAAAAGACGAAAGCGTTTATTTAAGAGGTGGATTTATTTTCTTCCTTGTCGGTCATGTTTTTTATTCAATTGCAATTATTATGCAGAATAAAATGAAATGGTGGCTTGTGCTTCTTGCAGTTGTTATTTCAGTGATTATAGCTTTCGGTAATAATTGGTCGGCAAAAATTACAAAAGTGCATTTTGGTGCATACAGAAAAATCGTATTTATTTATGTAGTTTTTCTCAGCATCACAATGGTTTTGTCAATCATTGCAGCAATCACAAGTGGCTTTGAAAAGAGATATGTGCTTCTTACAATCGGCGCTGTATGCTTTACATTGTCTGATGCAGTTCTTTCATCAACTTTCTTTGGAAGAGGCAAGGACGGAAGTTTTTACTTGTTCATTAACCACTTCTTGTACTATGCAGCACAGTATTTAATTGCTTCTTCTATCCTGTTTATGTAATAAAAACTATTGACTTATTCAATAAATAATGATATTATATATCAGTCGTAACTGACAGCTATGGGCCAATAGCTCAGTTGGTTAGAGCCACCGGCTCATAACCGGTCGGTCCGGGGTTCGAGTCCCTGTTGGCCCACCAAAAAAGTCGCTTCGGCGACTTTTTATTTTTTGGAAAATTATTTTTAAGAAAAATAAAAAAACTCTTGCTTTTTTCGTTGCAATCTGTTATATTATTAGAGGTCAATACATAGGGGTATAGCTCAGTTGGTAGAGCAGCGGTCTCCAAAACCGCGTGCCGAGGGTTCAAGTCCTTCTGCCCCTGCCAATTTTTACAGATTAATCTATTGGTTAATCTGTATTTTTTTGTTTATAAACCACAATATATTGTGGATAGCGTTCAATAAATCATGTTTAATGAATTTTAATGTATCGTTGCTATATCGTACCTAATTAAAAAATTGCCCTCATTTTTGCCCTCATTTATTTTACTTTTAGCATAGGTGGAAATCAAAAAAGGGGATAGACCTCGTGAGGAAGTCTGTCCCGTTAAAAATATTTTCTAATCTAAATAGAACTCATATCAAAATTATCTTTCATATACTCTTCATATTTCTTTAATTCTTCTTTTTGGAATTTGTTAAATATGTCAACATATGTGTTGATAGTTGTAGATATATCTGTATGACCTAAATATGTTTTTAGCACCGGTGCAGAAATCCCGGCTTCAATACATCTTGTTGCATAAGAATGTCTTAACATATGCTGACCGTCAACCTCAAGATTGGCTTTTTCACACAATCGTTTAAATGCACAATTTACTTGACCTGTTGATATAACTCCGCCGTTGCTTTTATTTACAAATAATAGATTATTTTCATTTGGTACATAATTATCTATAACATTTTTTAGTATCGGAATTAAACTTTCAGGAATCGGTATAATTCGTTGACCTGCAATCGTTTTAGTTGCAGCTCCTAATTTTGCTTTACCGTTTGTGTCTTTAGTTATGGTTTTGTAAATATGAATTTCCTTGTTGTCCAAATCAATGTCATTTAAAGTCAGGGCGTTTATTTCTCCCATCCTCATTCCTGTCATTAGTGAAATAAGAAACTGAGGCTTGTAATAATTTTTATTAGCTATTGGTTTATAGTCTTTAAGTGTTTCAAGGAATCTTTGCTGTTCCTCTTGTGTAAACCCTCTTACTTTTTTGTCCGGCTTATTTGATTTAGGCTTTAAAATCGTTTTATCATTTAATGGATTTTTATCAATGATATTTTCAGAGATAGCCAATTCAAAAGCTGCATTTAAAGAAGAATATATCTTATCAATGTCACTGTTTGATTTGTTCTTTTGGCTACTCAAAAATATTTTAATATCATTTACATTCATTTTTACTATAGGAATTTTTGCAATATTACTTTTTCTGTAAATATCCAATGTGTACTTTTTCCTCAAATATGTTGAATCTGTAATACGATTAAGATTGTGCTTTAGTGTATAAAAATCCTCTAAAATGTCTGCAACAGTAATTTCTTCTTTTTCTTTTGAAAGATTACGGGCTTTGATTTTTAAAAATTCATCTGCTTTGTTTTTGCAGATTTTTTCACTTTGTCCGTAAAATGTTTTTCTCTTTTTCTTATTATCGATATGATCTAAATATGTAATTCTATATGTAAATTGATGTCTTTTCTTGTCATAAGACATTGAGCCTTCGTTGTTAGCTGCCTTTTTTCTTTTTTTAGCCATATATAATCATTTCCTTTCAGTTTATTTTATTTAACCAATATGTGCTTTCGTCTCTTTTTGGACCGGATTGAAGATATTTTAAAAATACACCATTTTCAATTTGGTCCTTTTTGCCTATCTTTATAACACTGTCCCTCAATTCAGGACTGTTAAAGACATCGATAACTGTCCTTGATGACCAACCTGTAAGCGCAGAAACTTGAACTTTATCTAAAAGTACGATTCCATAGTTGTTTTGTTCAATTAATGTCGAAACGATTGAATTTAACTCGTTAACGCTATTAATAAGGGTGTTTAAATCTTCTTGTTTTGTGTTTGTTTGAGTGTATTCTGACATTTATTACCTCCATATTATTTTTTAAAATAGTATTTACTATTGTTAGATTTTGCTGTTTTATCAAAGCAAATCCACCACTCCTTTGTTATTTTTGGGGCGATTTTTACACCCCTCGCTATATTAATACAACGATTTTTTAAAAAGAAAATTTTTTGCACAATTTTTTTAAGTTTTTTTGCAAATTTTCTTGTTTTGGGGCAAATTTCATACCCCTCACTATATTAATACAACGATTTTTTTAAAAATAAGATTTTGCATTATTTTTTTCAAAATATCTTTCAATTTTTTTCACTATAATATATATCTTTTAATTCGACCAATTCCTTATAAACCGAGTCGCTGATTTTTATCGGATTTTTGCCTGATTCGATTGTGTATTTGATGTAATTTTTATATGACGGCAATTTTTTGGCTTTTGAAAATCCTGATTTTGAAAGTTCGTTATAAAACTTTTTGATGTTCTCTGCAAAGTCCTTGCGTTTTTCCTTTTGTGTTTTTTTGAGGAAATAATAGAACTGACCGTTGTTCATAATCGCTCCGTTCATATTCATTTTGTTGACCATCATATCAAAAAATGTTTTCTTTTCGCAGTTGTTTGAAAGAATGTTAAGCAAATATATTTTGTTGCTTTTCCAATAATTTACTTTCATCTGAAATTCAACCCTTGTGCAAAAACATTTATGACTGTACGGATTTTCAAAATTTCGATATTTCGTTTTTAACTGCTCATCTTTCGAGTAACAAGTCAAGTTGGTCGATTTTGTTCCGTTTTTCTTGCCTGAATTATAAACAACATCTTTTCCGTATGGCATATTGAACTTGCTGACCCATTCCCTAAATTTTTCTTCGTTGCTCTTTGACGAAAAATAATAATCCTGATTCAAGTCTAATCGAACAATTCTTGCATAATCCCAAACATCGGGTTTGAATTCATCAAGACCCGTAACACCGTTGAGCAAACCGGAAAGTATTTTTTTAAAATGAGGATAATCACTGTATTTGTATAGTTCTTGCGACGAACCGTACAAAAGCCCCGGCAACGAATCTATATAAATAGAAAGACATTTATAAAAATGATAATATCTGATACTGACTCTGCTTCCGTTTACAAATCTGATTATTTGATAAAATTTATATTTATTTTCCCAATCGGAATAGCAACTCTCGTTTAATTCCGCATTGATTTTGAAACAAATTGTATCTATGTTTATTGGATAATCGGATAATTTTATTTTATTAATCATATTTACCTTTCTAGAAAAATTTAAAAGACCGCTCGTCGGAGCAGTCCCTCATATGGATATATTCAGTTTATTTCCGACATTCATAGTAATTGTAACATATTTTTTGAAAAAACAAAAAACCGCCACAATTACTATTTTGAATGAAAGACCGCAGGTTTTGAGTTTTCTCTCTGTCAGAATGTCGTGAATCAAATAACTTATGTTTATAGTCCGGTGGACTGTTGCGAGATGAGTACACCTGTGGTCTTCAATATAATTATAACATAAAAAAATAAAAAACAAAAAAATCAAGAAAAGCCCTGCTTTTGACATTTTTTGATTGAACTTTTTAGTCAAAAACAAAACACTTTTTTAATTTCTCGGTTTTTGACAATATCGAAGCCCTCTCAAACCCGCATAAAATAAGGCTTTCCGTACTTTTAGGCAGAACTTATTTTGTGCCCTAAAGAAACGCACCGTCTTTAAACCCAATGATATCTATAGCAAAATGATTATATATATTAATAGGTTATAAATTAAATAAAATGTTAATAATTGATTTTAAATAACAGATTGTGTATAATGATTAATGAAAATAAGTTAGGGAGGAGTGTTGTTATGAACTATACTTTGATGCATAAAAACATAAAAGTGGCTGATTTATCATTAGACGAAGAAACCGGTTCAATCGTTGAAATAGGCGAAATATATAATTTTGCTCACCTTCCTATCGGTACAACTAAAGACGATTTATCCGCTGACAGAGCCTTGCTCAATAAATGGTGGACCGATCGTTCAATTCCTGCAAGCAGATCGGGTGTAAGAGATGCACTTGAAATTTTGCGTGTAAGCACTCCGAAACTGCTTTTGGCAAAATGCTACGGATTAAGCCTGTCGGATCAATATTGGGTTAAGCCTATTAATTCCGATTTGGAATGGGAATTGGTAAATTTCTTTGATAATGATTTTTCAGAAGATGTCGGTGATATTCTGTTCGGAAAAGCAAAAGATTCTGAAAATATCAGTTTGAACTCACCTGACAACACATCTGACGGTTGCTTAAAGAAAAGATGGAAAATAATTAATCAAAAGCGTTGCCTTCTTAAAGCAGGCAGTTTACCATATGAACAACAGCCGTTTAATGAGGCTATTGCGTCATTGATTATGGATAAATTGAATATAGATCATGTCAGTTATTCCGTTATTGTTGATGATGAAAAGCCATACAGCGTTTGCGAAGATTTTATTTCAAGAGATACAGAACTTGTGACGGCTTGGAAGATTTTGCAAAGGTATCCTAAACCTAATCACTTGTCTGTTTATCAGCATTATATTGACTGTTGCAAATCTTTAGGCATTGATGACATCGTTGATAAAATCAATCAAATGATTGTAGTTGATTTTATTATAGCCAACGAGGACAGACACCTTAATAATTTCGGTCTTGTCAGAAATGCAAACACGCTTGAATGGATTGGCGTTGCACCGATTTTCGACAGTGGCTCATCGCTCGGTTATGATAAGGTTACACCGAATATGGATAAACAATCATTGATAGTTTGCAAACCGTTCAAGAAAACTCATTTTGAACAGTTAAAATTAGTCACCTCTTTTGATTGGATAGACTTTGACGCTTTGAAAAATATCGACAATGAAATACTCGGCATATTGAATGACGCCGATGAAAATTTAATTGATGATGCAAGAAAACAAAAAATCATATCTTCAATCAACCAAAGAATAGAATATATCCATAATCTTGCTTTGGAAAAAACATGGCAAACCAATGACGACATTAACGAAGATGTTGAAAACGATATTGCCGAGGATTACACATCACTTGATAAATAAAAAGTTTTTCGACACGCTAAAAAACTGCCTACTCATAGAGTAAGCAGTTTTTATATATTTTAGCGATTTACTTTTTTGATGAATTACGATTAATAATCATAATTCCGGGATTTTTTAACAGCAATCCCATATTCAACAAGCATACAAAGTGTAACAATATTGTAATAGATGGATATGTTATTTAATATCATCGACATAACATAATTATAGACCGGCAATTAGGAAAGTTCCCTAACTGCCACTGTTTTTATGCAAGATTGTATAGTTTCTCGACAATATTATTTAGTTCATTTTGAATTATGGTTGCTTCAGTTGGATTGCTCAAAATTTCATCCACGAGCGAGACTATTTTTGCTTGCTGTTGAGCTGTCGGAACTGGAATCGGCAAGGCTTCAATGTGCGATTTTAACATCTTGACGGAATTGAAAGTCTTGCTGAAGAAGAACTCCGCAACGCTTGAATTGAGAATTGCGAGAATGTATTTTATGTCGAGTCCGTCAATTTGCGGAATGAGAACATTGCAGCTGTTGAGCGGCAACATTTGACGGTCGTCATAAGCAAAAACAGGCGTGTTTGAAATATAACGGTAGAGTATTTTTTCCTTTGCACGATATGTTTCTGGCGGTGCGGATTGCTGAAAAATACTCCTGTCGTAATTCACAAAAGCGTGCGCCTCGTTGATTGTGTATTTGCCAATGTCCGTGCCTTTTAAGATAGGCTCTGTATCGGGCAAACGCTCCGATTTGATGTAACTTTTGTTGTTGCCCGTGATGATTCCAACTGCAAAAACAGCGTTGTTTTTCAAAAACACCGGCTCTTTGATGCTGTTGATTTGTTCAAGATATTCGTATTCAAAATCGGTGATGTTCAGGTTAAAATTGCTTGAATCAATGCGTCTGTTTGAGCCGATAACAAACGAGTTACTTTTAGTTTTTATCCTGCAATTTTTTGTTGAGCCACAATCACATTTTTGCAAAGTCAGCGCCACAACAGGACTGGTTGAACCTTTCAATGTTTGACCGAAATAATGAACCGACTTAAATGAAGCGTTGTTCAAAATCAGCTCTCTTGCCTTTTGATGACTGCTCACATTCATCAATGCCTCGGGCAGAATATAGGCTAAAAATCCGTTTTCGTTGAGCATAGCTATTGCTTTTTCGATGAACAAATCAAAGGTGTCGAATCCGTTGCGTTTTGCAACAAGAAACGATTTTCTGACAGCTTTTCTGTATTCTTTGCCATAGCTTCCGCCCCACGGTGGATTGCCGATTATCACATCATAATTGTTGTCGAGTTCAGTCAGAGAATCAAGACATTTGATGTGGGAATTCAGCTGTTCCGAGGTTAAATTTGTGTCGTTCAAAAACAGGCTGATTTTTGCCAAAGCCACGCTTATTTCATCAATATCAAAGCCAAAAATATGATTCAGACTCAAGCCGTTTTTCATAAGCCTCAAAAGAAAATTTCCCGAACCGCAACACGGGTCACAAATCATTTTGTTTTGCAGGTCGGTAATGCTGTTTAAATCGTCAATTATGTCATCGGCTATTCGGTTGGGCGTGAAAAACATACCCTTGGATTTCTTGTTTGAAAATTGCAAAAGTGAGATATAAACGAATCCGAGAGTGTCATCAAACGGTGTGAATTCAAGGTTGATATTGAAATTGTTGCAGAATGAGTTGACGGAATTTTTCGTCAAATCAGATATGAGTGCTTCAAATACTTCCGGGTTTGATTGCTCTGTTTTTGCGTAAAGTTGGCGTGCAAAATAGGCAAGAACACCTCTGATTTCGTCAAGCGACATATTATCGGTATCGTTCAAAAGGCGCTTGACTTCCTCACGATTTTTATAGCTGTTGATGTAACCGCCATAGATTTCAACAGCGTCTTTCAGCCTTTTGTTTCGTCTGCTTTTCAAGAGCGAACCGGTTTTGTTTTTCTCTGCCAAACACTCAACATATTCCTTGTCAAAGGTTTTGTCATCGTTCATTTTCAGCTTGCCGAGTTTTATCCACTTGCTTGCCGTTTCGGTTGAAATAGACAAAATCTCGCAAGCCTCTCTCCTGCTGATCTTCAAATTTTCCATTGTCCTTCTCCAAAGGTTTCGCTATAAATTTATAAACAAAATTCTAATTCAAAGCCAAATTAAAGCCAAGATTAAATAAACTCATTACGACAATATTGTATCATTTATTCATAGAATTGTAAACAGAGCAAGCTGTCTGCAAACGCAGGCGGCTTAATACATAAATAGTTTTGGGAAAACTGGATGCAGTTACAACTTGTCCATTGTTTCACAAAAGTCGGACAGCTCCATTGAAAAATGTGAGAATTTATGCTATACTTTAATTTGAGTAAATGTACCTAATTCCGAAAGGTAAGGGAAAATAAGAATTTTGCAAAGGGATATCCCTTTGTTGGTTACACGGTAACCAACAAACAACCCTTATAAGCCTAAGATAAAAGTGAGGTATTGCGGGTGGCGAGGAAGAAAAGAAATAATCACAATAATGGAATTATTGCAGCGGTGTTAATTGTCTGCGCTGTCGTTTTACGAGTTTTGGGAAAGTTTGATATCTTGATAGTTCCGGGTGGGATCGCCCGCTCGCTGATCTATATCGCCCTGTATATCGGATGGGGAATTTCTGTTTACAGGCGTATCCTTTATGCACCTGTACGACGCTATATGGTCGGTGTCTCATTTTTGGCTGTTTTTTGGTTTATGCTGCGAACGCTGAAATATCATTTCGTCGCTTCTCCCAATGTGATACGGCATTTATGGTACGGCTACTATGTCCCGATGCTTTTCATACCGCTTCTCTTTGCTGCAGTTTCCCTGTATCTCGGTAAATCAGAAACATTCCGTCTGCCGATATGGGCAAAACTGCTGCTATATCTCCCCCCCGTGCTTTTCGTGCTGCTGGTATTGACCAATGACCTGCATCAGTTTGTATTTTCTTTTCCGTCAGGAGGAATTTGTACCGGCGAAAGCGGAACCTATACATATGCGGTTGGCTATTATTTTATCATCGTTTGGGTGGTCGTTTGTGCACTGACCGCCTTTGCGATCACGCTGTACAAGTGCCGATTGGCACAGCGTAAAAAATATCTGCCTGTACTTGTGCTGTCCTGCTCCATCGTGTATGCGGTTATCTATGCAAGCGGTGCAGAGTGGATGCAAATCATCGGCGGAGACATCACGGCAGCGCAGTGCCTTATGTTTGTTGGAATGTTGGAATGTTGTATTCAGGTGGGGCTTATTCCCACCAATACAGGGTATGCGGCACTCTTTGAAGCAGGAACTTTCGGTGCACAAATTACCGATAATGACTATCAAATCCGTTACACCTCTGCTAATTCCCCTGAGATTTCAAAAGAAATAATGCAAAAAGCGGAAACCGCCGCTGTCAGCCTTGATAAAAATACATTACTGAAAAGCCATCCCATTGATGGCGGTCATGTGTTTTGGCAGGAGGATATTACCGAGATTACCGCACTGCTTGAACGACTTGAGGAAAACAACGAGACGATTGCAGAAAGCAATTATCTGGAACAGGAAAACTATCGTGTTAAACTGAAAATCAAAACACTGCGGGAAAAGAACCGATTGTATGACCTTTTGCAGGACAAGACAGCAGAACAAGTTGATTTGTTAGAGCGCTTGTTTTCTCAGTACAATGCAGGGTCAGATTATGAAAAGCGCCGCAGTCTGCTTGCAAAAATCGCCGTAATCGGTGCCTACATAAAACGCTGCGGCAACTTAATCTTTATCGGTGAACAGTCAAAAACTACAGATACGGCGGAACTGTCGCTTTGCATGGAGGAATCCTTTGCCAATTTGGAACTTATGGATATAGACTGTGCGATGGATATTCCCGGCGGCAGCAGAATTCTCGTCGAGGACGCCATTCGGGTATATGACTTTTTCGAGAAAGTGATAGAGACCGCCATAGATGACCTGCAATCCGTCTTGATGAAAGCACGCAGTGCTGCCGATTCCGTTATCTTTCGTTTGGAAGTGGAGAGCAGCTGCCCGCTTGCGGACTTTACAGAGTCCTGCGAAAACTGTCTCTTTGAGGATGGCGTATGGTGCTTTACGCTGAGAATAGGAAAGGCGGGTGAACAGTTATGACAACCTTTTATAACTCTGCTTCAACGGAACAATCGGTATTATTGGTATGTCTGTTCTTCTCGTTGGTTTTGAGTTCGTTTTGCTTTATCGTGTCTCTTACCCGAAGAAGAAAACGGTGGATTACAGTCCTGAATGCAGGAATATATTTGGCACTGTTTGCCCTACTGTCTGTTTTGACAGAGAGTTTTTCAAAAATTCGGGAAGGCAGAGAGTATCGCACCTTGCTGCCGCTTCCTATGTGGTCGCTGTGGTGCATTACAGGCATAATAGGAGTTTTTCTCATTTTCGGTGCAATTGCTCTTTTTCGTCAGAAAAACCGAGGACTCGGCCGTAATTCAATCAAACAAGCCTTTGATACCCTGCCAAGCGCTGTTTGCTATTTTGCTCCATCAGGTATTGTTAAACTGTGTAATTTTCAAATGCACCGCCTGTTTCGAACCTTGGCACAAAGCGATTTGCAAACATTCAATGAATTACAGCAGGCACTCAAAGAATGTGACGGAAAAAGCGGCGTCATAAAACTTTCCGATGAAAGACAGACTTACCTTTTTCCTGACGGAACGGTGTGGCGTTATGCACAGACCGAGGTAACTGCGCCAAGCATCGGCAAGTATACGGAAACCATCTTTTTTGATGTAACCAAACTTTATGAAAAAAATCTGCAGCTAAAAGCACAGACAAAACAGCTCAAGAAGATTTCTCTTGAATTAAAGTTCCTTTCGGATAATGTTCTGACCTTGACTAAGGAGAAGGAAGTTCTTGCGGCGAAAACAAAGCTGCACGATCAAATGGGCGCAGGCATGATTGCCGTGCACAGAATGTTACAGCAAAAGCAGACGACTAAAGACATTGTGGAGGCTATTCGCCTGTTTAGAAAAGCTGTAAATATGATGAAAATTGATAATGAAAATCCGCTGGAAAGAAGCGAACTTGCGGAATTTATGCACGATGCAGATGCAATTGGTGTAAAGATAATATTGACCGGAGAGATGCCCGAGCAGACGGAGGTTTACAACGCCTTTATCGTTGCTATGCGTGAATGTCTTACCAACGGTGTTTGCCATGCGGGGGCAACAGAACTTCAGATTGACATACGGCAAGACGACAGCAGCCTGTCTATGCGCATTACAAACAACGGAACCGTTCCCAAAGGAGAGATTGTGCCGAAAGGCGGACTGAAGAATATGGAACACTATATTATAAATCTGCAGGGTACTGTAAAAATACAGTCATCGCCGGTGTTTGCCTTGACCGTAACAGTACCATTTGCAAAGGAGGGTATGTAAATGATGCAGGTGCTTGTCGTTGATGACCAGAGAATGCCTCGTGACAATATGGAACAAATACTTGCCGCCAGCGGCCGCTATGAGGTTGCGGCAAGTATCAGCAGTGCGGAACTTGCCATTATAAAGTGTAAGCAGCAGCCGATTGATTTGATTTTGATGGATGTCTGCACAAAAGGCAGTAAGAACGGTATTGATGCTGCCGCCGAAATCAAACAGCAGTTTCCAAATATAAAAATTATTATTGTAACCTCTATGGTTGAGGTAAGTTATCTTGAGCGTGCCAAAGACGCCAAAGCAGACAGTTTTTGGTATAAGGATTTAAGCCGGGAAGAACTGATCAATGTAATCGACCGCACAATGGCGGGCGAACACCTTTTTCCGGGTGAAACACCGAGGGTAAAATTGGGACTTGCAACCAGTGCAGAGTTTACATCCAAAGAAATTGAGGTTTTGAGGCTCATATGTGAGGGCTTGGAATACGGTGAGATTGCAGAGAAACTGAATGTGTCTGTCAACACGGTAAAAACCCATGTTTCCCACATTCTGCAAAGAACGGGCTATGCCAATAAAACCCGCCTTGCCATAGCGGTCACCAACAAGAATTTTATTATTCCGAGTATTCCCGAAGATCAAGAAGAAATCTGAATACAGGCAGACCGTTTCCCCGACTTCATCTGAGGTCGGGGTTATTTTTTTTGAAAAAAACTTAAAAAAATCACCCATATGGGTGATGTGCGTCAGGAAATCACTTTGTATAATAAAAGTACGATAGAAATATTATGCCGTATTATACTAGGAGGTGGTATCATGCGCAGAGTGGTTGTGGATATGCAGAACGCCTTGTTTGCCGATGCAATATCTTCAGCACTAAAAAATTTTGATTCGGATTTCAGCGTTTATCAAAGCGAAGCTCCGGAGCAAACAACCGAGATGTGTTTCGATATACAGGCGAATGTCCTGATTATGGAGGTCACCGCCTATACTCCGTGGAAGCTTGAGGAACGCATGAAAATTCGAGATGAAGTAAAAGTACAACTCCCGAACTGCAAAATCGTTCTTGTGGTGGACGAAAACACCGAAAAGAAGCTGGCGGACAAGGTGCGTCAGGCGAAGAAGGACGGGCTTGTTGACAATTTCATCTACGGCTCTGTTTCTTCCACCTATCTTTCGGCGATCATCGATGCTTTGTAAGGAGGACGGTGGTGATGGAATGATATGAATGTATTTGACGCTTCTTCGTTCTCCGAACGGATGGGCAATGGCAGAAGCTCTCTTTGCCGTGTGGGAGAGCCGGTAAAAGGATTCACACGGTCAAATCACCCGGCAAAATGCCGGAAAGAAAAAAGGAGGAATTATTTTGAAAGCAAAAACAAAACTTACAAGGCTGTGGGGCTTCCTGCTCGCCCTTGTGATGATTGTCGGCATGCTCCCCACCACGGCATTTGCGGCGGGCAATCCAGATCCAACTGCCGTTTTTGTTGACGGTGGTAAAAGCTTTTACAATAACAGACTTTATTACAAAAAAGGCGATCAGGACAAGAATTTCACCGGCAACGAAGGCGACTACATCGCCCACTATAATCCCGCCACCGGTACGCTGACGCTGAACGGCTACAGCGGCGGGAGCATCTCGGTGGGCGGAGTCAAATGTTCTGATATTACCGTCGTACTGAAGGGCACGAATACCATCAATGGTAGCCTTGAGAATGCTGTGGGCGGTGATATCACCGTTACATCCAGCGACGGCGGCACGCTCTCTATTAGCAAAACAACAAGCGGCTCCAATTCCGCAATCGGCATCGAGACCGGCTTATCTAGCAGCTATACCACCGGCAATGTGACGATCAAGGGCAATGCCAAAGTGACTATCAACATGACGCACAATGGCACGAGCACCTACGAGAAAGCATACGGCATTTTTGCAAAGGAAAACATCACCATCTCCGAAAATGCTTCTGTGGACATCACCTGTGCTACGCCAAACAATACTACAGGCGGTGGTAACTGCAACGGTCTGTATGCAGCCAAAGATGTGACCATCGATACCAACGGCACGATTAAGATTGATGTGACAAACGCCGGTAAGGATAAGGATAATGGATACAGCTACGGTGTTTATCATATGAGAACTGCGACCTTGACCAAGGTTGGCAATATGGAGGTCCAGTGGAAAAAAGAAGGCAACAGTACCCGCTACTCCGGCGGTGCCTTTACCAAAGGAGCGACCTTCAGCGACACAGACCATGCAATCAATGAGGATACAACCAACTGCTACGCCTCTTACCGCTTCGGCACGCCCCGCAAGGTGACGGCCGGGAACGGCCAGCTCACCGGCCCCGGCGTCAAGTACGCAAATGGCAGCGGATATTTCCTTGCGGGTGACAAGGTGAACATCACGCCCGCCACCAAGAAAGGTAGGAGTGGGGAGGAAATTCCATTCAAAGAGTGGACTTCTTCGGATGTGATGCTTGACAAATCGGCTACCACGGCGAGCAACTCCTTCACCGTTCCCGGCAAGGATGTCACTGTGACGGCGAAGCACAGTCCCTTTGTCGGAACGCCGACCTTCACGCCCACCGGCACGACTGGCACCCAAGGAACACTCACCTTCAAAACGGTGGTAAAGGCGGATGAAGCATATGAGGGCTTCAGACTGGTGAAAGAGGGGAATGAGAACAATGAGAGTAGTTACATCTCTATCAGATCAGATACAACCTCCACATCCAGCCCGTATGAGTACAGCTATGAAGCAAGCATTTATAGCCTAAATGAGGGCAATTACTATGTCGTAGCGTATCTGGATAATCACTATTATCTGAGCGAGAAGTTCACGGTGAACTACACCGCCCCGGTCACGACCTACACCGTAAGCTTTAACGCTAACGGCGGTACAGGCACAATGGCAGATGTAACCGATATTTCCGGTGAATACACGCTCCCTGCAAACGGCTTCACTGCTCCTGCCGGTAAGCAGTTCAAGGGCTGGGCGACGAGCGCCGACGGTTCGGTTATTTCCGGTACCACAATTGATGTAACAGCCAACACAACGCTCTATGCAATTTGGGAGGATATTCCTGTTACAGAGTACAACATCACCGTTACAGACGGTAAAGCGACAATTGGCGCAGGAAGCGAAATCAGCAAAGCGGCGCAAGGCACAATCGTTACCCTGACTGCAAATGCGGCTCCGTCCGGCAAGGTATTTGATAAGTGGGAAGTTGTAAGTGGCGGCATTACCCTTGCAGACGCAAACAGCGCAACCACAACCTTTACAATGCCTGCAAGTGCAGTAAGTGTGAAAGCGACCTACAAGACCACACCTGTCACCACCTATAACCTCACAACACAGGTAAACGGTGGTCACGGAACGATTTCCGCAAGTAAGACAGGACTGACGGCAGGTTCAACCGAAATGATTACCTTTAACCCTGAAGTTGGCTATGAAATCGACACCGTTACGGTGAACGGTACTGCAACATCTGTATCTGGCAATACTTTGAATGTTACGATGAACGAAAACAAAACCGTTGTTGTAACATACAAAGCAATAGAGTACAACATCACCGTTACAGACGGTAAAGCGACAGTAGGTGCAGGCACTCCGATCACCAAGGCAACAATGGGTACAACCGTTACCTTGACTGCGAATGCGGCTCCGTCCGGCAAGGTATTTGATAAGTGGGAAGTTGTAAGTGGCGGCA
>OIZP01000794.1_pt1 | contig 18442 bp, 16 predicted proteins | sample 1588531 | NCBI WGS metagenome assembly OIZP01 (sample SAMN03283283) | human gut metagenome | biome: human-associated habitat; material: feces | host: Homo sapiens | place: Peru | collected 2012
GGGGCTTATCCCCGCCCACATCCAGCGTCCGCAGAACCACGGGCCGGCCCTTAAAGGCGATCAACACCTTGCGGTAGGCCAGATACTGCTCTTCCTCCGCAGGGAGGGAGGGGCGGCCCAGATAAAGAAATTCGGAGCGGAACAGCCCCACGCCATCGGTATAAGCGGCCCCCTCCAGTTCCGAGGGTTCCGGGGAGGAAATGTTGAGCTCTACGCTCACCGGAACGCCATCAGGCGTTACGGCGCAACGATTCCGGTACTGCTGGGCAATCTCCCGCTGCACAGACAGCTCTTGCGAAAGCGCAGCGTAGTGGGCTTCCTCTTCCGGGGTCGGGGAAACGATCAGCTCCCCCGCCTGGGCATCAACAATCACCCGTTCCCCTGGGCTGAGGTGCATGGCTACCTCCCCCACACCCAGCAGCGCGGTGAGCTGACAGCTGCGTGCTATGATGGCGGTATGTGAGGTGCGGCTGCCGTTTTGCGTCACGAGCGCCAAGATGTTCTTCCGGTCAAGAGAGATCGTATCCGACGGAGCCAAATCCTCTGCAACCAGTACGACGGGGCCGGGCAAGGCTGAGAGCGTTTCGACCTCCATGCCGCACATGGCACACAGCAGCCGGTGGCATACATCTCGCAGATCGGCGCCCCTGGCGCGGATGATGGGATTATCCGTCCCCTCCAGCACGGCGGCCTGCGCCTCATAAACCTGCCGAATGCTGCTGCCGGCGGAAGCTCCGCCCTGTATCCGCTCCCGAATGGCATCCTCGATCACTTCATCAAAAAGGAAGTCCATATGGGTGGAAAAAATATCGCCCTGTTCTTTTTCTCCGGACTCCTTCAGACGGGCAATCAAAGCTTCCAGTGTGCTCCGGGCCGAATGGCGGGCCTCCTCATAGCGTGCCAGCTCCCGTTCGGGGGCTTGGGCAGGCTCAAGATCCGGCTGGGGCTGTGCCCGGTGGTAGCGATAGACTTTTCCGATTCCGATGCCCGGAGAGGCGGGGACGCCTGGGTAACGCACAGCAAAAACCTCCTTCGACGTCTTTAGGTGCAGTCGTAAGCTTGATAGGCCGTCGATTTACCGTTAAGGATGACCTTGTAATCCTTTAGAAGCGGGTGGGTGGGCCAGGTGTTGGCCGTTTCCGCCACGGTGCAGGATAGCATCTGAATGAAAGCCAGCCCATAAATGGGGGAGAGCGGCTCGGCCACCTGCTGGGGCACACGGAAAACGCCGGGGCCGGTAATGGCAGGGTTGTTGGAAAGAATGAATACCCGGTCAGTGATGGCCTTCGCTGCCCGGTAGGCTTGCTCAAAGCGGGCGGCGGTGTGGTCTCCCGGGTCCAAAAACACAAAGGTATAATCAGGGGTCAGCTGGATCTGTGGCCCGTGAATCGCTTCTTCCACCTCATAGCCAATCGCGGGGACGTGGATGGTTTCCCCAATCTTCACTGCGCCTTCCAGGGCGGTACCGTAGTTGGCGCCGGCGCCGATACAATAGACGGTATGCATGGAAAGCAGGGCTTTGCGGTTGGTCTGGAAATAAGGCTCGAAGGTATTGACGATATGCTCATAGTTGTCAACGGCCTTAGCAATTTCGGCCTTCTGTTCCTCCACCGTTTCCTGTGAGATCAGCCCCCGAAGACAGGCGGCGTGGAGAGCAAACAAATCAAGAAAAACAGTCTGTGCCACTACACCCTTGGTGACGAAATCCAGTTTTTCCTCATTAAGGCCAAAATCCACCACCAAGTCGGCCTCCCGTTCAAAATCACTGTGGATGTTGCCGGTGATGCCAATGGCGGGAATCCCCAGGCTGCGGCAGAGATGCAGGGATTCGATGGTGTTCGTGCTGCAGCCGCTCTGGGAAATGCAGAGCACAAAATCCTCCCCGGACACATCATGCGCATAGTTATTAAAGGTGAACGGGGTGATAATCTCGACGGGGATGCCGAGCATAGCCTTCATATACCGGTGGGCGCACAGGGATGCATTATAGCTGGAACCGCAGGCTACCAGCACTACGCGGCGCCACGGCGATTTAACAAACAGGGATGTAAGAGGTTCCGTCAGCGCTTCGCTTCGGGCCAGGTTGCATCTGATCGTATCAGGAGTTTCCTGAATATATCTCAGCATGGAAATATCAGTCCGTTTCATTATATCACTCCTAAAGGTATTTGAAATGGTCTTTGTCAAATCGTGACTGTGCGCTTGGAAACCCCATCGGGGCTGTCCGGGTTATAGCCGCGGCTCAAAGAGCACAGGCAGGAGAACATCTGGCCAAAAACTGCCCCGGCAAAGACGCCCCTGAGCCCATCACAATCCGCAGGAAGCAGGACGGAGTTATCCCCAAGTGCAGCCAACTCCGGGTCATTGGATACTACGGTACACCAGATGCTCCGTTCAGCCCGCAGCCGATTTAAAAGATCGATGGCGCAGTAATTGGTTTTGCTGTCCGCCATGAAAAACATATAAGGAGTAAGACGCTGGGCGGTGGCGAAGGGACCATGACGATAATCGGCGGAGCCATAGGCCCTGGCATCCAGGTAGCTGGTTTCCTGAATCTTGAGCTCCACCTCGTTGGCCAGCGCATCCATCAGGCCGCGGCCCACCAAGATCATATGCTCCGTATTGCGGTAAAAACGCACGACATCCCGTGTTTGGGATTCCAAAGCCTGGATGGAGCGCTCCAGCAGCCCATCCAGCCCGTCAAGTACCTCCAACAGTTCCGGATCTTCGGAGATGCAGGCGGCCAAAGCAGTCAGCAGGGTGACCTGTGTCATATAGGATTTGCCGGCGGTGATGCTGTTTTCGGGGCCGCAGTGGTTGTTGATCTGATAGGTCCCCGCAGTGGTCATCAGGGAGCCTTCCGTATTGGTGATGGAAAGGCAAAGCCCGCCCTGAGCATCACACTGGCGCATCACTTCGTAAATATCCCGGGCCGCTCCGGACTGGGAAACGGCAATCATCAGCACATTGGAATAATCCACCTTGCCGTGGTACGCGGTAACAACGCTGGGGGTGCAGATGCTGGCAACCATGCCGCAATGCGTTTCAAAAAGATAGCGCCCCACCAGATTGGCGTGATCGCTGGAGCCGCGGCCCACAAAGACCACGGTCTTGATGTTCCTGGTCTTGACCTCCTCAGAGATCGTTTTCAACTGCTGCATATTGGCTTCCAGACAGCTTCTGACCGCTTGGGGCTGCTCGTGAATTTCCTTCCAGAAGATGGATGTGTTGGTGTCGATCATAGTTGTATGCCTCCTTCAAATATTGGGGCCTGCCGCCTATTATAAAGAAAAATAGATAAATCTTTCCAATGTTGCACGGTAAGCCGATTATTATAGTCTGTCGAACGGGAACTTAATGCCACCATATTGACAAATGAAAATAAATGATACATAATTGCAAAAGATTGATTTTTTTTGCAAAAAAGGGGGATATTAGCAAAATGAAGTATGACAGCCTGATTTTTGATCTGGATGGTACCCTTTGGGATTCCCGCGAGAGCATTCACCTTGCCTGGAGCGAAATCCTGCAAACATATCCCCAGGTAACGCGGATTCCCACAACAGACGATCTGCGGTCTACCATGGGCCTCCAAACGCAGGCCATCATTGAAAAGCTGTTTGCCGGGCTTGGCGAAGAAGGTCGAACCATCCTACAACAGTGCATCGACAATGAAAACCGCTGTATCCGCCGCTACGGAGGAACGCTCTATCCGGGTGTTCCGGCCGTTTTGGCCCGGTTGTCGAAGCGCTATCCGCTGGCCATTGTTAGCAATTGCCAGCCCGGCTATATCGAAGCCTTTTTTGAATATCACGGTTTGGGCGGCGTTTTTCGCGACTTTCAATGTGAGGGCTGCGAGGGACGCACCAAAGGGGAAAATATACGATTGGTGACCGCGCGCAACGGCTTTGAAAGCCCCCTCTATATCGGCGATACCCTTTCGGACCAACAGGCAGCCCTAGAGGCCGGGATTGATTTTGTATGGGCAAGGTATGGCTTTGGGCAGGGGCTTTCTGCTGCACTGGCTGTCGATTCCTTTGAAGAGCTTTCCCAGCTTCTGGAGCGCTGAGGGCTGTGCTTTGCTTATTGCGGGAACAGGAATTTTTCCTCCAACGCCAGCAGCTCCTTCGGGGATTCGGCTCCCTTTAGCGCTTCGATCAGCTCCTCGTTGGAGAGAATGGTGAAAAGCCGCCGCATGTTTTTCAGGTGCTCTTCCTTGTTTTCTGCCGAAAGGGCAAAGAAAAGCTGCACCCCGTCCTCCTCGTGATCCGAAGGGAATGCAACAGGCTCTTTCAGCCGGACAAAGCCCACTGCCGTAGACAGGGCGTGCTCCGGATGTTCCGTGGAATGTGGGATGGCCAATCCCGGAAGAATGACGATGTATGGGCCCAATTCCCGGACGGAGCGGATCACATCCTCTGCATATTCCGGGGTAACGCACCCGGTATCCACCAGGGGACGGCAGCTCATGGTTACGGCTTCTTCCCAGTCTGCAGCAGTATCATAAAAAGCATACCGTCTGGCATCCACGATCTCTTTTAATAACATAATTATTGTTTACCCCCTTTCCGTCGTCAGACATCCGATTCCGACAGATTTTTTTCGGTAACACTTGCAAAGTCATCCAGCATCCTGTCATAGGCGGCGGACAGCTGCGGAGCCAGCCGAAACAGGCCCGTGTTCCCCATGACATACATCTCCGCCCCGGCGTCATTGAGCTGCCGGAAGGTGGTACGGTTGCAGCAGCCATCCACCTGTATGGTGTAGCTGCTGCCATGCGCGGCCTTCCATTGCGCCGCCTCCTCTATCTTATCCAGCATTTGAGGAATAAAGGGCTGTCCGGAATAACCCACGTCCACCGTCATAATCGTGAGCATATCCAGACTGTCCAGATAGTGACGGATATATGACAGCGGGGTGGCCGGATTAAGCACCACGCCGACCTTGCAGCCGAGCTCTCGAATGCGGTTGATGGTGCGGAAGGCGTGGGTATTGATGGTTTCCGCATGTGGGGAAATGGTAGTGACGCCGGCACGGGCCAGCGGTTCCAGCCAGTTATCCGGCTCGGTTGTCATAAGATGGGCATCCATTGGCAGGGTGGCGATCTTGGCGCAGGCCCCGGCAAAATCGGGAGATAGTGTAATGTTCCCGCAAAAATGCCCATCCATAATGTCGATGTGGTAGCCATCTGCCCTTTGGTTGAGAATGGTAATCTGATTTTTTATATCCAGCAGGTCCATACACATGAGCGAAACGGAAAATTTAGAATTCATAACATTCCTCCAGCTTGCAAGCGTCGCAGGCATCCCCGGTACAGCATTTGCCTGTGGCTCCAGTATAGCAAAGCGGGGTGCATTTGGCAAGGGCTGTTTGCAATTATTTTTCAAAAATGATAAAATTGAAGTGTAATTTAGCAAATATCACAAAATTTTTGTGTTGCATTTGTGCATATGAGATGTATTTGCAATTTTTTGTTTATTCTATTGAAAATGCTTTTCAAGTATGTTACGATTATCACGAAGTCCGCAGGCGGCGCGGTCAAAAAGGATTTCGCAGCTCTTTTCCGGGGCTGCAGAGAGGAGGTACATTCTAATATGATAAAAATTATGATCGTCTGTGCCAATGGCATCGGAAGTAGCCTGACCTGTCAAATGGCAGTGGAGGCAGTGCTGAAGGAGCTGGGGGTTCAAGCCAAGGTGGAGCATTCCTCTATGCTGGCGGCATCCGCACAAAAAGCGGACATTTTGGTGGCTGGTTTGAATTTCAAAGAACGCTTTGACAAATTCAGAGGTTTTCCGATCAAGATTTATCTGAAGTCCATTGTCAGCAAAAGCGAGATTCGAGAAAAGCTACAGCCTGTCTTAGAGGAGAACGGTTGGATCTGAGCAATCAATAGCATGAAAGAGAAATGGAGGCAAATGTATGGATGTTTTTATGTCAATTTTAGGCTTTATCGTCAACAACATTTTCAGCCAAGCGGCAATTCTTATCGGCATATTCGCCTTAGTAGGCCTCATCATTCAGAAGAAATCCCTTTCGGACTGTGTCAGCGGCGCCTTTAAGACCATTATGGGTATGCTGATCCTAGGCGCAGGCTGCGGCGTTATCATTGGCAGCCTGGAGCATTTCAACGCTTGGTTCTCCGCCGCTGTGGGTTCCGATGGCGTGGTGGCATCCATGGAAACCATGTATGCCGTTACCATGGGCGCGGGCGCTTTGGCCCGTGACATCACTCTGGCATATGCCGGGATCTATGTTGTGAACATCATCTTGGCCCGCATCACACCATTTAAGTACATCTTCCTCAACGGCGAAGCACCTCTTTACTTTTCCATGGTAGGCGTCCTCTTCGGGGAAGGCGTATTCGGCATGGGCTCTGCGCCTGCCGTCATCATGAGCATGCTGATTGGCGGAGCCTTTACCGTTCTGCTTCCTGCCGCAGCACAGCCCATCATGCGCAAGATCACCGGCGGCAATGAAATTGCCTACGCCCACACCTCCACCTTGGGCTGCGTTTTCACGGGTCTTATCAGCAAGCTGGTTGGCGATCCTGAAAACTCCACCGAGGATATCAAGATTAGCCCCAAGTTGTCCTTCCTGTCGGATACATACCTTGCCATCGGCACAATTATGATCCCCCTGTATATTGTCATTGCCGTCCTGGCCGGTCGCGATGTCGTGGCTGAATCCGCCGGAAGCATGAACTATATCATGTTTGCCATCATTCAGGGAATCACTTTCTGTGTGGGTATTTACATCCTGCTCAGCGGTGTTTCTCTCCTGATTTCCGAGCTGGTTCCTGCCTTCTCCGGCATTGCCGAAAAGGTGGTGCCCGGCGCCATCCCTGCACTGGACTGCCCTGTTATTTATACCTATGCGCCCAATGCGGTTGTATTTGGCTTTATCTTCACCACCATCGGCAGCTTCATTGGCATGCTCATCTGGCCCCTGTTTGGTTTGCCTGTGGTCATTCCCGGTGGTTTGGCCTGCTTCTTTGCGGGCGGCGCTTCCGCTGTCTTCGCAAACGCCACTGGCGGCAGAAGAGGTACTATTATTGCCTGTACGCTCCACGGCCTGCTGCTTTCGTTCCTGGCCGCGTTGATCGCCCCGTATATCAGCACCATTGTGATGGAAGGTCTGCCGAGCCTTACCGCTTATACACTCTCTGAATCGGATACCCCCATCCTTGGTCTGCTTTATCAGTTCATCGGCGGCCCCATCGCGAGCCTGTTCCATTAAAAGAAATCCTGTTCACATTCAATTCATGTGGCTGTTGCAAAATGAATTTGCAATAGCAAGTTGCACAAGGAAATTACTGCAAAACAATAAATCACGCCTTTTAGATGCACCTAAGCGTCTAAAAGGCGTGATTTATTGTGCATGTTTTTTCGGAAGAGCTATTTTGCAACAGCCCTTTGCCCCATTTGCCCTATAAGAAAAGATAAAAAAGGCGGGCGGATACAAAGCAAAATACCGGCGGGCGTTGTATCTTTTCGCATTGCTTCCGACAGAAGAATCACGGTTGACGAGGAAAGTACTTCTATATCGTTTTGCTGTGTAGGCCTTAAGTAGTACCGACTCGTGTACGGGGAAGACGTATCATTTCGAAACAAGATTCCCTCTACTACAACTCAGTCTCCATCTTTAACTTAATCCAAACTAATTCCTGAGTAGTCATACATTTATAATATATATGGCGCCCCGCCCATCTGAATAGTTACCGTCTCTGCTTCCATCAACATAAAATCCACGCACGGTTCCTTCATTGTCATAGCCGTGTACAATGCCCATAACGCGGACCGGCATACCCTCAAATCTATAACCTTTGTCTAATTCAACTTCGCTGTATTGAGGATCAGTGAAAATCGGAAATGGATCCGGTAGTTCAAACCCGCTGCCAACTAAAATGATATCGTTTGCGCTTGCGGGGCAAATAACTGTCGTCCCAGAATCAGACGCATATCCCGTATTGGATAGCATTCCAGTGACGATTACCTTATCGCCTACGTGATACCTTGCAGCTTTTCCTGGCAGGTATACGGCAATACCACCGGCAAAGCGATAACTGTTTTTCTGCGTGACAATCGTAAAATAATTCGCATTATCATGCTATACGCCGGTTGCAACCGTAACAACACCCTCGACTGTCACTACTTGCCCGTTGTAGATTGGAACGCCTCTGGAATTATTTTCATGTGCCTTATGAAGATCCTTTGAATTTGTATAACTTGTTTGAAGCGCATAGGCAGAAGGAAATGTACACACCAAAGATAAGATCAACAGAACGCATAGTAGCATATTCCATATTCTTTTCACTTCATTACCTTCCTTTCTGTAAATATTTGTCGAAGTTCCTGCCTCAACTTTCTTCGCTCGGGGTTCAGGACAAGCCCGAATTTTTCCTCCGTAATGGCAGGAATGAGGTCAATCACAGCCGTTTTTCCCGCGTACAGCGTATTGGCAGGTATGGTGCCGTCCAGGATCAATCCGAAAATGTGCTGAGAGGTTTCGTGGAAAGAGTCGTGGCTTGCTGCAAATGTACTTTCTTCAATGTCCCGATGATAAAAATGCTTTCCGTACTGCGGCGATAAAAGGAATTCCGGCCCCCTGGGGTCAAAGCCGTATTCTTCCTCCATCTCGGCCTTCCCAAAATATCGCTGGAGGTACGGTAATTCCCGGCAGACCTTTTCGATGGTCTCCCTCTCGTGTTCTGTTATGTCCGGTGCACCGTACAGTGAGACTTCAATCGTGTAGGACAGCGCAACAACACGCGTATGCTCCGTTCGGTCCTCCGGAAGGCTGGCAGAAATACCCGCCTCGTTCAGACGCCGGACGATATCCGACAAATCGCTTTTTCCCCAAAAGGGCGTCATGCCATGATCCGTTGTAATCAGAATCGTCAGATTCCGGCCCTGCTCCGTTTTCCGACTGCACTGCACGATGTCCAAAAGGCACCGGCCGATCTGGTTCAGCCGCTCCATGATATCCTGTTGCCGCTGAGAAAATTCCGCTCTCTTGGGGTACATTTCATAGCTGTTGTTATGGCCAAGAGAGTCAATATCGTCGATATAGACCGCCGTAAAATCCGGGAGCGTTTCAAAAACAAAGGCCTGATCGCCGGATGCGACAGGTTTCCCCTGAATCATATCCTTCAGGATAGCCAGCCGCTGAAACGCGTTGCTCTTTTCCTGCGGACACTTGATATAAGCCCGGTCTTTTACTCCCTCCATACAAGGATTGTTTTCCAGCATAAACTGATGAATGGATGCTACCGTTTTCCCGTTTCGCAGGAAAAGCTGCGCGACATTCTCTGCGTCGCAGGTTCTGCGGTGCTTTACAACACAGGCGTTTTCCCAGTCGTAGTGCTGGTAAAAATTATGAGTCCGGTTGCTCCATGCGCCGCAGAGGATCGCGCCTTGCATCGGATTCGTGATCGAGACGATCCCGCTGCGCAGTTGTGTAAACAACAGGCCCATTTGCACCAGTTTTGAGAACGGTCCGTCCGGAAAATAACGCTGAAGCTGTTCCAGATAAGAGTATGAGAATCCGTCGATATTGATATATAATAATTTATTATTCATGTCAAATACCATCCAAGAAAAATAGACTGGTCGGCAAAATCAACTTCGGGCCTTTGCCTCCGTAGCCGCAAATATCATAGGTTTCCTTTACGTCTGCGCTTTTTAGCCATACATTTCCGTGATTGCGAATAAGATAGCTGTCACAGCTTTGCAGCGACGGCACATCCTGACAATTAAACTTCCCCATCATGCCGATTTTTCCATTTCCGCACAATGGCGCAAGAGAATCCACCACATCCTGGGACTGCCACGGCCCGCAATACTCTGTAACCAGCCGTTTTTGCGGTTTCCATGCAAGATAACCCCACCGGATCCCATCAGACAGCAAAAGCACCTCATGTCCCGCACTTTTCAGAATATAGAAGATCCTGCCAAGCGGACGCCGTACCCCATTGCCGTAAGCTTCCCACAAGTCATGCAGGAGCATTTTATCCCCCTCGTTCGCCGTCCGCACGCAAAGGGGAACGTTGCTTCTCGGGCAAAACCAGTATTCCGGATATGTCATGGTCTTGGCAAAGCCAAAATGCTCATACCTTTCGCGTTTTCCGCAAAGCGTGATGATATCATATCCCGGAAACACCGCCTCTTGAAGCCATGTAAACAAGGCCGTCATGATTCCCTGCCCCCGGTAGGCCGGTGCAGTGCAGACCGTGCCGACGCTCAGGCATTTATAAATCTGAAAGGTACAGGGATAGACTGACAGCATTCCGGCAATCTCGCCGTTTTTTCGGTAAGTATAGGTTTCACCACCGTCGGGAAATCCATAAATTTTCGGCTGAAACTGCCGGAAGTCCAGGCCAAATTGGCAATTTGCAAACGCCACCGCCTCTGCCAGACCTTCGGCAGTTTCCAACATGATCCGATCCATAATCACCCCAAATAGCTGGTATCCTGCACCACAACGGTTCCGGCCAAACGATCACGCAGGCTTTTCCCGTCTTTCGACAGCAGGAGCATGAACAAGCTGACGATCCCGGGAAGTATCAAGAGAGTCTCTAACAGCGTTCTTCCCACAAATTCCCGCAGGACCAACCGACTCGGCGACATTTCCTCTAAGCTTGCCGCATCCAGCAGGCTGAGCCGGAAAAGCAGCTTTCCCAAAGTTTTTCCGTTTCCCAAAATGGCAGGAAAGATACAAAAATAGAGGCTCTGACAAAACAGCCACTTCAGAAGAAAAGCCGTCGCCATCTTGAAGATTGATTCCGCAAGCCGATCCAGCGCGCCCTCCGTCAGGGGATCCAACGACTCCAGCAGCGTATCCACGCGCTTCAGATCCTTCATTGTCATCAGATACCATAACAGGAGAATCAGGATAAAATCCACAAGAAAGGCCGCCAGACGCTTGTATTTCGGGGCGATCAGTTTTTCATTTGCCATAGAGTCACAACCTTTGCATCCAATCGGAAACGCATTGCGGTGTTCCGTTCTCTTTTCTGGATTCTTCCGCCAGCAATGCCATGGCATGGGACTCAACCGACTGCTTCAGCGTCGAGTTGAACGGCACGCCGTGGAGATAGCTCTCCATAAAATCCCGCACGAACGCCTTATCGGCGCCGCCATGGCCGCGTTCTCGGATGTCCAGTTCGACCACATTCGTCTCATCTGTCCGGAAATCTGTCGTTTCGATGAGATACGGCTTCTCGATCGCACGAATCTCTCCAAACTCGCACATGACCTTCAGCGAACGATTGACCTTCGCCGTAAATGCAGAGAGATTAAATGTGGCGGTCACACCGTTGGTGAAGCGGATCGACGTAGACTGATGATCTGCCACGTTATTATTGCAGTGATACACACAGCGGCCATAAGGTGAGCTGCCAAGGTTCTCGCGTACCTTGTCTACGCTGGACAGGTCAAATACAACGGATTTAATCTTTCCCCCGCCATATAATCTGGGCGCAGAATAGGCACAGCTTTCTTGCTGCGGGCAATCTATGCACATCGGCGCCATGGTATCCGGCTCATAGTGTTCTTTTCGAAATACGGACAGGCCGCCAAAGGAAGAAATATACTGGCATGTCGTATTCCCCAGCAGATACAGGAGAATGTCCATATCGTGGCAGCTTTTGGTCAAGATCAACGGCCCGCTGGTTTTGTCGTTGTTCCATGGGCCGCGTACATAGCTGTGGGCAAAATGATAGTATCCGATATTCTCGTTGTGTTGTATGGATACCACCGCCCCAAAGCGCCCGCTTTCAATGATCTGCCGGATCTTTTCAAAAAAGGGGGAATGTCGAAGCACATGGCAAACCGCCGCCATTTGATCAGGGAAGGCCTTAGAAAGACTTGCAACCTCTTTCAGCTCCTCCAGCGTGGTCGCCACGGGTTTCTCCAGAATCAAGTCATACCCTTTTTCCAGCAGCCCCCGAATGTCCCGCAAATGCAGCTTGTCCTGTGTGGCGATAATGGCAACGTCAGAAAGTCTCGGCTGCGCCATCAGCTCCAGATCCGTATTGAAAATTTGATGATCCCCGAGATCATATTCCTTTTTGGCGCGGGCTTGTTTGGTTGGGTCGGGATCAGCCACCGCAACCACCCGATATTCCTCCGGATAATACTCCTGTAATGCACTTAGGTAGGCGCTTGCGCGCCCACCTAAGCCCACGACAGAAAAGGTTACCCTTCCCTGCGTCGTTCTCATTTACTGATTCGCCTCAATTTCATACTGTGCCTTGCTGGTCACCTGCTCGACAATGCTTTCAATCGAGGTATCCGGTTCGGACCAGATCAGTTTGCAGTAATCGTTGATCGCCTTGTCGCACGCAGCCTTTGCCTTGCCCTGCGGGGAAGTAATGCCGAACTTCATGAGTTCCGTTGCGGTCTTGAGCAGCGGCGTTGCGGCATAAACTTCCTTCAGGGATTCCTCATCCATTGCGGCAGTGACTACCGGCATATAGCCGGACACGACGCACATATACGCATCGTTTTCTGCGGTATTCAGCCAGCGGAGGAATTCGGCGGCAGCTTCCTGCTCCTCAGCGGGCTTATTGTCTAGAATAATGATACCGGAACCGCCCTGATTTGTAAAGAACTGCGTCTGCTTGGGGAAGGGCAGTACGCCAATCTCGAAGCCAGCATTCTTTGCCTCCTCAGTGAATTTGACAATATTGGAGGAAGTCGTGTAGATCATGCCGACTTTCTGCTCGTAGAACTCGGAAACGATCACCGTTCCGTGGTTGGAGCGGGAATTGGGGTTGAGCATACAACCCTCAGTAACCAGGGAACGCCAGAACTCAAGGCCCTTTGCAAAGCGCTCGTCGCCCACAAACTTCAGCTCGGTGACGCTGCTGTTGTATAGCGCGCCGCCCTGCTGGAACATCATACCCACGGGGTCAAGGGAGTTGGTGGCAAAACCGTAAATGCCGTTGGCCTCATCGGTCACAGCCTTCGCAGCAGCCTTAAAAGTGTCCCACGTCCAGTCGGAAGTGTCCGAATCTGCCAGCAGTGCTTCGACATCCGGGATGGTCACACCCTTGGATTCCAAGAGGGTCTTGTTGTAAATAATGATGTTGCTTGCACTGGGGAAATAAGGGTTGAGCAGGTACTTCCCGTTGTACAGAGAATACTGCATCATACCCTGCGACTGCTGCTGCAGCTCGTCATAAGTAAATACCTGACGCAGATCCAGCGCTCTTGCTTCATAAAGCGGAACCGAGGAAACGCCAATTGCAGAGATAACCGGGTTGTTGCCCGCAAGAATCGCCGCCTGGAGCTTTTCATTCAGCGTGCCGGACTTGTCCTGAAATTCAATGACGACAGAAATGTTCTTGCCGGGATACTTTTCTTTCTGCTCTGCGTTAAATTTATCTGCCAGAGCCTGAATCGCGGTGCCCATTGTAGAGGTCGCAGAGTTGGGGATCCACATGGTAATGGTGACTTCCTTATCATGCTTTGCATTCAGGATCGTCCATTCCTTATCAACATAAATGTCCTTGTTCAGCCCCGCATAGGGATCTTCCTCGATGGTGCTGGGTTCGGAAGCGGGGTCAGAGGCGGGCGCTGTGCTCTCCTCAGAGGGAGTAGACGTGCTGGGGGTCTCGGGATTCTTGGTGCAGGCAGCCAATGACAGGATCATCATGACGGCCATGACCAGTGCGAGCAGTTTTTTCATTTCATTCTTTCCTTCCTTCGTTAATTTTTGACTCTTCTATTGCCTACCATCGCTGTTTTGATCTTGCCGCTTGCGAAGATATACATCAGCAGGATGGGAGCCAACTGGATCATTGTACCTGCCATAGCGACATTCCATTGCGGGACGCCTTCATCCACTTGGAGGAGGCCTCGAAGCGCTACGGGCAGGGTTCTCAGCTTTTCGCTGTTCGTCATTACCAGCACCCAATAGTATTCATTCCAGTTACTGATAAAGGATGTTATCAGGTGGGTGATCAGCACCGGAGCGATCATGGGAACCATGATCTTCAGCATGATTGTCCGGTTTTTGGCCTTATCCATCCGTGCCGCCTCCATCACTTCCGAAGGGATCGACTCGAACGCATTCTTGAACATGAAGATGCCGAACATCGCCACAAGTGACGGCAGGATCAGGCCTATCCAATTATCCACCAGCCCGAGTTTGCTGTAAAAATAATAAACCGGAATAAAGGTCGCCTCGGCAGGAAGCATCATGCCAAGGAACTTCGCACCCCAAAGGAGCTTTTTCCCATTGAATTTCATGGTTGCAAAGGCAAACGCCGAGGGGATCAGGGTAAAGTACTGCAAACCCATGACCAGAATGGAATACTTGACCGAGTTTCCGACATAGTGGAAAATATGAGCCTGATTCCACGCATACAGGTAGTTGCTCCATTGCGGATCCGATACCCAAATGCCGGGGTCAAAGGAAAGTGCCTCAACCAGCGGCCGAAGGGACATGGAGGCCATCCACGCAAAGGGATAGACGAACATCAGCCCAACCGCAATCAGCAGCAGATAGTTCAGGATCTTCAGAAGGTACAGCAGTCGCCGCTTTACACGAACCCAGAACAGAAAGCGCTTGGTATCTTTGATTTCTTTCGGAGCGTAGGCCTTTGTCAGGTGAAGCGCGGTATCCTTTTCCATGCCTAATCCTCCTTTCGAAATCCCTTATTGGCCAGCAGTGTAAACACGGCCACCATCGCCGTCAGGATGATCGCGCCAACCATTGCAAAGCCGTAGTTGAATTTGACGCGGCCCGCATTATAGATCCAATAGCCCAGCACCATGCTGGAACCCTGAGGGCCGCCCTGTGTCATCACATCGATGGCCGAAAAAGATTTGAACGCATTGATGAATTTCATAATAAACACAAAAGACAGCGTCGGGGTCAGCAATGGAAGCGTGATCTTCCGAAGAATTGTCCACTTGCCAGCCTTGTCCAGCTTTGCGGCCTCGTAGACATCCTTTGGCAGGGATTGCAAACCGGCAATGATAATCAGGCAATAATAGCCTATGGATTTCCAGACTGTAACCAGCGCGACCGAGAACAGGGATGTTCTGGAATCCATCAGCCAGTTCGGGCCTTTGATCCCGAAGATCGCCAGAATCTGATTGATGATGCCCTGCGGATCCAGCATAAGAACCCAAAGGATACCCACCGCCACCATGGAAGAAATATGCGGCGTGAAGATCATGGTCTGTGCAAGGTTGTGGATCTTCGTGTTCTTGGAAAGCCAGGAGGACATCAGCACCGTGACGACCATCAGCAAAAACACCGTGACAATCGCAAAAATGATGGTATTGACAAAAGCTCTCCAGAATTCGTTATCCAGAACCAGCACCATTTTGAAGTTCCACCAGCCGACAAATTTTGAGCTCTTGATATCCACCAAATCCAGCTTGAAGAAGGCGCCGACGATCATAAACAGGAACGGCATCAGCGTAAAGAAGATCGCATGGAGTGCCGCAGGGAAAATGTAAATATACGCAGGGTTCACTTTGTGAAAGATCCTGCTTTCTACCTTGTCGCAGCGTTTCAATCTCTCACAGTGTCTGATCTCTCTGCGGATGGCCCGATAATCTTTGTAAGCCCGCAGTGCTTCCCCGGAAAGAGATGCCTTGAAGCGTCTGAGCTCCGACCTTTTTTCTGCAGCGTCCTGCCGAAGTACCCGGCGTTCCTCTTTGCTTCTTCTTTCCCGCAGTGCAGCCTTCCGCGCGTCAAGTGCATCCTGCAGTTCGTTATACCGACTGCCAATTTCTCTTAAATTCTGCATAGGCTTTTGCGACCTCCCCATCGGCATAGATCCGCTTTCCGTCCTTGCCAAATACATACAGGTCATCCCGGTGAATCCGAACCGTAAATTCCTCCGTCAGCGGGCGCTGCCTTTTAGACAGCTCCTTGACAAAAACCTTCTCCTGCGTATCAAGCAAGTACAAAAACTCCGATCCATGATTTTCAAAGCTCTTTACCATGCGGCGGATGACCACATGTTCCTCATCCTCCTCCGCACAGTCAAACTCCACATCTCTCGGACGGAAGCCGATCTGATAGTCTCCCGATGCAACAATATTCATGCCGGGATCCCCCACAAATTGCGCCACAAACACGCAATTGGGATCGTTATGGATCTGCGTGGGTGTTCCCTGCTGCATGACCCTTCCCTCGTTCATAACCACAATATTCGTTCCCATGGTCATGGCCTCGATCTGATCGTGTGTCACATAAACAAAGGTGGATTTCAGTTCCTCATGCAGCTGAATCAGCTCTGTGCGCATATCGCTGCGCAGCTTGGCATCCAGATTGCTCAGCGGCTCATCCATCAAGAAGCATTCCGGATATTTTGCGATGGCGCGAGCCAGCGCAACGCGCTGTCGTTGGCCGCCGGACATTCTTGCGGGTTTGCGCATGGCCAATTCGGTCAAACCCACGACCTCAAGCGCGTGATCCACGCGTTCTTTGATCTCAAACCGCGGGATTCTGGCGTTAACCAGGCCGAACTCAATGTTTTCCCGAACCGTCATATGCGGATAAAGCGCATAGTTTTGGAACACCATTGCCAGTCCTCTGTCTCCCGGATCCAGATTTGTAATATCGATGTCTCCCATCATGATTTTTCCGTCGGTAATCTCCTCCAGACCGGCAATCATGCGCAGCAGCGTGGTCTTACCGCAGCCCGAGGGCCCCACCAGCACCGTAAAACTGCCGTGCGGAATGGTCAACGTCACATCATCAACCGCACGCTTGGTCGGAAGCATTTTTTCTTTTTTGAAAAAGAGCTGGCGGTGTTTTTTCTGATTCTTGGAGACGCCATAGATTTTTACGACGTCCTGCAGGCGAATATCTGCCATTCATTTATCACTCCAAATCTCGATAAGTTACCAATCGAATCGCTTTTTGCGCCAGGATCCGACGCGTCTCCGGATCGGTAAGCACGGTATGCTCCGCAATCCGCTGCGAATTGTAGCTGGAATTATGAAGCAGCCACTCATCCAGAAACGCCGGATGAACCATCAGCTCCGCTATCGGGCGGGCAGCCAGATCTGCAAGCAGGCCGACGTACTTTTGCTTTAGATCCGCCGTCGTTTCACCGGGCTTCACCTTGAAGTTCCCTTCAAAATACACACGCGGGAACTGCCGTGTTTCCATGTCTCGCACCGGCAGCTTTTCTTCCTCCGCAAGCATTCGAATCGCGCGGCGCACCTTCGGAAACTTTTGATGAACGTACAGATGGGAATCAATGTGCGTCGGCCTGCGGCCTGTCAGCTCCAGAAAGCGGCTGTACTGTGCGCGCATTTCCGAATATAGTTCTTCCTCTCTGTAGCGGTCGTCCGTTCCGATTACCGAAGGTTTTTGGAATTTTCCGTTTTCCGTCAGACTTTCACAACGGGTCAGAGGGCTGCCCAAACTGATATTGATGTGCAGACCAACCGCCAGTGCGGGAGCCTTTCTGGCAATCTCTGCCGCAGTCTGTGTACCCGGCATATTGACCATCATGGTCGTCGAGGTTACAATTCCGTGCTTCATGGCGCTCAAAATACCAAACGTCACGCCGTCGGTTAGGCCGAAATCATCGGCATTTACAATCAGCTTCATTTCAACTCCGGCCAGTAGTCCTGGTTTGCGTCAATCAGGTCATCAAGCACCGCCTTGGCCTTCTGGGCATCCACCAGCGTTCGATTCAGCGTCAGTGCCTGCAAAGCCTTTTTGTACGACCCCTCAAAGTAACTGTCTACCGTCAGATGCTCGTAGGCGTACTGCCCTTCCATCAAGCCTTTCATAAATACGTCGATCTTCCCAAACGGGACCGCGGTAACGCCGTTCGCGCCCACGTGTGCGGCCGTTTCCACCATGGCATCCTCATGGAAGTTCGATACCGTTCCGTTGTTTCTGGTGATCATGATAAATAACTCGCCCTTATCAAAGGCAATGCTGGAGGCCACCTCTACGATCATATCCGCGTGAACTTCGCTTTTAGCGATGGTCAGGCCCTTCGTTGAGCCCTGCCGTGCAGCCTGCCTGCACTGGGTAAACACGCGCTTCTCTCTGCCGTTGCGGACCTCCTCCGTGCGGGTATGATCCGGATCCAACTGCGCAACTACCTGCTCCGGATACAGATAATACTGCAAATAGGTATTCGGCACATAATCCGGGAAATCCCGCATAATGGTCTGCACCATGGCGTAGGTATGCAGCCAAGAAGCATCCCGCTCTGCCGCATCCGCCGGCAGGAAGCCTTCACTCAAAATCTTTTCCCGAAGCGGGGCAAGCAGATCGTTTCCGTCCCGGTCGGTTAGCTTTGTGAACCAGCCAAAATGGTTCAAGCCAACATATTCTGGGATAATATCCTGCCGCCGGACCCCGAGAACCTTGGCAAAGGACTGCAATAAGTTCACCGGCTGGTCACACATATTGACAATCTTTTTATCCCCCGGGAACACCCGCTCCA
>OIZP01000800.1_pt1 | contig 18365 bp, 14 predicted proteins | sample 1588531 | NCBI WGS metagenome assembly OIZP01 (sample SAMN03283283) | human gut metagenome | biome: human-associated habitat; material: feces | host: Homo sapiens | place: Peru | collected 2012
AAACTTCGAGCTTGAAGATGGCAGGAACATCCCGATGCTGTGGATGCTCAGCCAAATGCTTGAACTCTTCGTATGTCATAGGATGGTTATTTTAAGAATTTGTGAAAGTCAATCGTAATCCATCGGCTAACTCCCTCAGTGGTAGGAAATCACCCATTCCAGGCAGTTCACCTCCTCCTTCACCGAGAAGTTCAAGCCTACCTTCACCACCTTCTTGCCACTCATCTTGAAAGCGTTGGCATAGTGCTTTGTTTCAATCTGTGCGAGAGCCTCCTCGGCACTCTTATTGAACTTCAGTTCCATCACATAGATGGTATCGGCAGTCTCCAGCGTGATGTCGATTCTGCCCTTCGCCGTATGCTGCTCCACTATGATGTTATAGTTCGTGAGTAAGGCGAAGATGATGTAAAACATCTGCTGATAATGCCCCTCATAATCTGTATTGGCACAATAAGGAACTGTTTCCAAAAAATCCGCCAAAAGTTGCAACGCATCCTCTAATAGTCCCTTTTTCACCAGCGCAGACATCTGAGCTATAGCAACATCTCCTTGATCAGTAAATTCATCAAGATAATTCGGCAATAAACTTTCGAGAAGTCCAACTTTTATCTCTTGATTTGGAAGATCCAAAGTATATAGATCAGTCTCATACTCGTAATCCCTAATTGTTAGATAGCCACTCTGATACAATAACGGAGTAATGGCTTTCAGATTTTCTGTAGGCGCATCAAAAGCAGACTCCTTTGCAAACATTGGCTTAAGGGATGTAGGCAGCACTTTGAATTTATTCATCATGTTGATGAGATAAGTTGGCGTGCCAGATGCAAACCAATAAGCCCCCAGTTTTCCCTTGGAAAAACAATTAAGCAAGCTATAAGGATTGAATATATCAGGAGAAGGCCAAGTAAAATGATAGCCATCATAATTAGTTTTCAACTTCTCCAAAGTCTCCTCATAAGTCAACTTCAAGTTCTTTGCCAAGCAATCAATATCCTCCCTCATCTGAGTAAGCAACTCTTCCTTGGTAATACCGCAGATACCAGCATATGGCTCATCCATGCTTATATTCGTAATATTATTAAGTTCACTGAAGATACTCAGTTGAGAGAACTTAGTAATACCCGTCATGAACACGAAGCGAAGCTTTGGCTCACAATCCTTCAAAGGGCTATAGAAATTGCGCATCACATTACGAAGCACACCTAAACTGTCCTCATTATGTACTACATCCAGCAAAGGCGCATCATATTCATCTATCAACACCACCACTTGCTTACCCGTCTGTTCATACAGATTGCTGATTAGATTCAGCAATCTCACATTTGAATCTACAGAATCACATTCTACCCCGAAACGTTTTTCATTTTCTTTCAATATAAAAAGAAGATACCGCTCCAGTTGTTCCTTTTCCAAGTGCTTGCCTCCAGCCATACTAAAGTGCAGCACGGGATACTCGTTCCACTCCTTTTCCAGCTTCTCGATGGCAAGCCCCTTGAACAGTTCCTTCTTTCCCTCGAAATAACTTTGGAAGGTTGAAACCAGCAGCGATTTGCCGAAACGGCGTGGGCGACTCAAGAAGAAATACGTTCCATCCGTATGAGTCATACGATAGACATATTCCGTCTTATCTATATAGAACTTATCCTCCTTGCGGATCCGTTCAAATGTCTGAATTCCTATAGGATATAATTTTCTTGCCATTGCGTCATCGAATTAATTCATTTGCAAAGCTACAACAAAAAAATGATACCACCAAACTTTTATGAGGGAAAAGTTCTATTCTTTTCGTGGTGAAAGCTTGCGGACAATAGGTGTTCACCTTATATTTCGGATAATGTGAACGCTTCTTTTCCTCCAGCTCTTCCGTTTCTAAAACTTCGAGCTTGAAGATGGCAGGAACATCCCGATGCTGTGGATGCTCAGCCAATAGCTTGAATTCTTCGTATGTCATAGGATGGCTATTTAAGAATTTGTGAAAGTCAATCGTAATCCATCGACTAACCCCCTCAGTGTCAGGAAATCACCCATTCCAGAGTATTCACCTCGTCTTTGACAGAGAAGTTCAAGCCCACCTTTACAATTTCCTTATTCTTCAAGGCAAAGGCTTGGGCATAATGCTTGTCATTGATTTGGTCTAATGCCCCTTGCGCACTCTTATTGAATTTCAGTTCCATCACATAGATGGTGTCGGCAGTCTCCATCGTGATGTCGATTCTCCCTTTAGCCGTGTGCTGCTCCACAATAATATTGTAGTCAGTAAGCAAGGCAAAGATGATATAAAACATCTGCTGGTAATGCCCCTCGTAATTGGTGTTGTCGCAATATGGAATGGTTTCCAGAAAATCAGCCAGCATTTGCAGGGCTTCATCCATTTTACCACTATTAATATAGGAAGAAATGTCAGCTATCACAACCCTACCCTCATCTATACCCGATCCAAGGTAGCCCGGCAACAAACTGTCGAACAGTCCCACCTCAATCTCCTTGTTAGGAAAGTCGAGCGTATAAACATCTATCTTCTTTTCGTAGTCCTTGATGGTGAGATAGCCACTCTGATACAGCAGAGGAGTGAGCGAAGTCATTCTTTCCGTTGCAGCGTCAAAGGAGGAAGCCTTAGCCCTCACTCGCCCCAACTGCGATGGCAACACATGAAACTCCCTCATTTTTTCAATCAGGTAAGTAGGAGTGCCCGATCCAAACCAATAAGCCTTCAGCTTGCCATCAGCAAAGCAATTCAACAAACTGTAAGGATTGAAGACATCAGGCGATGGCCAGCAGAAATGATAGCCATCATAATGGTCTTTGAGTTCCTGGATGGTCTCCTCCCTGCTCAGTTCCAGATGCTCGGCAAGAGCGTCGATATCATCACTCATCTGGGTCAACATTTCCTCCTTGGTGATACCGCAGATGCCGGCGTAAGGCTCGTCCATGCTCACATTCTTGATGTTATTCAGCTCGCTGAAGATGCTGAGCTGCGAGAACTTCGTGATACCCGTAAGAAACACAAAACGGAGCAATGGCTCGCAATCTTTCAAGGGACTGTAGAAATTGCGCATCGTATTGCGCAAAACATCGAGTTTTTCCTTCTCGTGAGCCACATCCAGAAGCGGAGCGTCATATTCATCGATGAGCACCACTGCCTGCTTGCCAGTCTTTGCAGTAACAGTTCTTATCAAGTTGAGCAAACGAACGTTTGGGGCTGGAGAATCATAATCCACTCCAAACCTATCCTCATTTTCCTTCAATATATATAAGAGGTATTGATCCAGCTGTTCCTTCTCCATATGTTTGCCTCCAGCCAAACTGAAGTGCAGCACGGGATATTCATTCCATTCTTTCTCCAGCTTCTCGATGGCAAGCCCCTCAAAGAGTTCCTTCTTGCCTTCGAAATAACTCTTGAAGGTGGAAACCAGCAGCGACTTGCCGAAACGGCGTGGGCGACTCAGGAAGAAATACTTTCCATCTGTATGTGTCATACGATAAATGTATTCCGTCTTGTCGATATAGAGGTTGTCCAACTTGCGGATTTCCTCAAATGTCTGAATTCCTATAGGATATAATTTTCTTGCCATAATCAAACGCTATCTATTTATTTGCAAATATACATCAATTCTTCCAAACAACCAAGCATTTCTACGATTTTAACAAAAAAAACAATCCCGATCCAGGAGAACAAATTCCTTGCGACCTGCTCTTCATCACTTATTTCATTGATTGCCTTATCCCTGGCTGAGAGTGCTTACGCAACAGAGTTGCGATTGTCTGGAGCTAAGGAATCATGAGAGAGAGAGGAGGGATTCGTGGGGGATTAATCTTTTGCTCCGCCTGGTGACGAGAAGTACTTCAGAACCAAATCCTTCAAGGGAGCACTGAAGAGTTTACGGTGATGATGCGAGATGTGCTCACTGTCTGACAACATCGCATCCGTCAGAGATAAAAGCAACTCTACTCGCTGCTTCTCTGATTCCTTCTCCTCTCGCTCCGTTGGATGATCCGTCACAGGAAAAGCATGATCCAATAACCAGACCGTCATTCGGATCGCATCACTCAATGAGGGGTCAAAATCGTCGTTCAGACCACGACGTATGAATCCTCCCGATACCCCATAAGCATCGGGAAGATCCTTGTTGTTCAACACCCAGGTGTGATGAGGATCCTGAAGACTGCCGTTGTTGACGGCTTTCTGTACCCAGTCATGAACCAGACGGAGTAAATGGTTGAACACTTCGAGGGAACGGGCTACACCTTTTTTTTCCCTGCAAACTGAATGACAGATGCCATTGCTTGTCTAAAAAAGTCTAATAATTTCATAACTATTTAAATTAATTTTAACGGTTTCCGATATACGGAAACCGCGTTTGGTTATTTCAATTCTTTGTCTTACCTTTGTACCCAGTTGACAATCACGTCAAATCATACGCTTATGTGAAGGGGGTGGCTTAACATCTTTGATATAACAGCGTACGCGAAAGATAAAAGAAATGAATATCAACTAGTTAGATACTGTTTTTAACAGTGCTTTAACGCTAGTTTTTTCATATACCCCCTTCACACACCTGTATCCTTGATGCCTTTATCAGCATAAACACTTACAATTTTAAACAATAGTAATGATGATACCTACAACATCAAACAATCAAGAGAATGCAGAGGCTATCTTGCCCTCTTTCTTCTACGCTATCGCATCAAGCGAAAGTCGTCCTCTCACCAGCTGGGAGGAGTTAGAGAGAATCATCACCAAGGATCCTCTCACCCAGGCACGTACCCTGGAGTACCGTCAGCGCCTCGCCATCAGCAAGCAGCTTGCACAGGAGGTGAAAATCCAGATGCCGGGCATCACTGTGGCTGCCCTGATGGATGGTTACGGCAAGGAGATGCGAAACATCAAGAAGGTGCTTCGCAACATCGCCCTGGATTACGACCACGTGGACGCACAGCTCATGGAGGAGTGCATCCGCAAGGCGAAGGCGGATCCGCACACCAAGGTGCTCTTCGTTACGGCAAGCGGCCGTGGATTCCGCATCATCGCCAGCTACGACAGCGTGGATGATGATGAGCTCTCGGCTCTGGAACTCTTCGAGGCCAACCTGCAGAAGGCGATGGAGTACTACAATGCGCTGCTCGGCATCACTGCCGATGACAAGTGCACGGACATCACCCGCATGTGCGGACTTGCCTACGACTCCCATGCCTATTTCAACTGGAATGCCCTGACCTTTAGCCTGAATCTGAAAGACCTGAAGAAGCTCTATACCAAGAAGGCGCTGCAGGCGAAGTATGCTAAACGCACCCGCAAAAAGCCATCCCAGAAAATGATTCTATTAGCAAAAGGTGTGCCTAGTATGGAACATGCCGCTGAAAAAATCCTGAAAATGATGGCTGACCAGGGATATGTCTTCGAAAGTAAACTCCACAACGGCTATGTCTGCCATTTCGGCAACATCTGTCTGAGATACGGCATCGACCAGCAGGAGGTGCTCAACTATGCCATCGAGCACTTCAGCAAGGACTATCCCGATACGGCGAGCGTAATCAACTCCTGCTACAAGCACGTGGAGAGAAAAGGCACCTGGCACTTCTACGAGAAGGGTGAGACCTACGGCAAACGCCCTTCTGCCAAGGTAATCAAGCAGTGGCTCAGCATGCGATATGAGTTCCATCACAACATGGTGACCGGATACTATGAGATCCTCAGCCTGAGCCTGAAAGGCAAGTTCCATCACTGGACGCAGATAGACGACAACATCGAGAACTCCATCTGGTCGAAAATGGATGAGGAGGGGCTGGCGATTACTCCACAGAAGCTGCACTCCGTGATCAACAGCGACTTCAGCGAGCCTTGGGATCCGATGTACGACTATCTTTCGAATCTGCCTAAATGGGACGGCAAGAAGGATTACATCTCTGAACTTGCCGACAGAGTGACAGTGGCTTACTGTCCGGGCTACGGTCATACCCAGGAGCGATTCAGATATTACTTCAAGAAATGGCTCGTGGCGATGGTGGTGGCATGGGTAACGCCGAACGTGGTGGCGCAGACCATGCTCATCTTCGTGGGCAGGGGCGGCATTTTCAAGACTACCTCCTTCTACTACACCCTGCCTCCTATCCTGCGCAAGTACTTCATCAATGAATCTACAGCCAACTATACCGACAAGGATGTGATGGAGGCCTTCGCCAGCAAGGCGCTGATGTGCTGCGACGAGCTGGACCAGGTGACGGGCAAGAACCAGAGTGCCTTCAAGAGCAACGTCACCAAACTGGTGTTCTCCATCCGTCGCCCCTACGACAAGTACCGCTCTGAACTGATGCACCGTGCGGCGCTCTGCGGCACCAGCAATACGATGCACCTGATTACGGACCCTGAGAACCGCCGCTACTGCCCTTGGCTGGTGGAGAACATCGTGAGCCCTATCAGCAACCCGATCGACTATACCCACGTATATAGCCAGGCAGTGGCTCTGGGCAAGGAGGTGACGGAGCGACAGAAGAAGAAGGAGGACGGTTGGGTATATTGGCTGACCAACGAGGACATCCAGGAGATGAAGGCGCACAACGAGATGTTCATGGGCGTGAACCTGATGTCCGACCAGATCCTGCGCTACTATCGTGTACCTCAGCCTGACACGGATCCGAGTCTCATCAAGTTCCGCTTCTCTTCCGAAATCATGGAGCGCATCGGCTGCTGCAATGCGATGAACCACAATCTGGCTCAGCAGAACCTGGCGAGCGTGATGATCAGTCTGGGATTCAGGAAGATTCATCGCTCCTACGGCAACGGATGGGCGGTGATAGAGAAGCAGCCGGGCGAAATCAACATCGAGGCGATCATCTCGCCATCGGAATGGGACGGATGCCAGAAGAATAGTTATCTGATGGATCTGACTATCAAAATGCAGGATGATAAGAAGAAGAAAAAGTAAGTGACGTTCTGAGAGGTCGCCGGAATGCTTCTGACGATGCGTCAGGATGCTTCTGAGGGGTGCTCAGTGACGTTCTGACGACCTCTTGGAGACGTTCTGACGACCTCTCAGTGACGTCTTGAACAATAAAGAGTATCATTTCTAAAAAACACCTATCACATGAAGATAAAAATATACAATAAGTTCGAGCTGGCATGGCTCTACTATCCTCTGCAATCCAAGCATGTGGCTGTGAATCATCTGATGAGACTCATCAACCACTGTACTCCACTGGTGACGGCGCTCAAGAACGAAGGCTATCATCCCAGGGACAAGACTTTCAGCCTACGGATGGTGATGCTGATCTACGAGTATCTGGGCGAGCCATAAGGGGGCTGACCACCCTTAAACCGTACTCAGAAAAGTAGTTTTGCCCATTTCGGTGACTATCGTACTACCATCGTATATCCATCGTACTTTTGGGGGTTGGCAATGTTGTATCTTTGCATCGTGATTCAGAAATACTTCGCGGTCCGGGCCCTTCCGCCGGTACTCTGTCTCATAGCGCAGCGCTTAACAGAAACACAACAACAACCAAAACCTTTAATGCCTTATGATCGAGTACGATTTAAAGAAAAACAACAACAAGAAGAACGAGAAGGCTTACGGCAAGTATTATGCCAAGCCTCACGTTATTGAGACGATTGACCTGGAAGCTCTGGCAGAACAGATGCACACCTTCAATTCGCCTTTCTCTGCCGGCACCATTCAGGGCATCCTGACTGATGCCGTGGTACACATCAAGGAGCTTCTGCTCGCTGGTAAGAACGTGAAACTGGACAACCTCGCCATTTTCTACATTGGCATCAAGAACAAGGAGGGTGCAGCTACTGAGGATGATTTCTCGGTGCTCAAGAATGTTCTGGGCGTGAGAATGAGAGCACGTGCTACCGGCAACTTCCGCTTCGTGAATCTGAACTTGGATGCCAACCTGAAAAGGCATACACCCAAGAAGAAGAAAAATGCCTCTGATGATGGTGGTGGCGGTACTACTACCGATCCGAATGGTTCGCAGGGAGGATCGGGAGGTACCAACACCCCTCAGCAGGGCGGCTCGCAAACGGGGTCGCAGGAACCTGGTAAGGATACTGGCGGCTCCGAATCTGGTGACAACGTAAGTCTCTAGATTTACTAACTGATTGATTAAATGAATCTTAAAGAACTCTAAACGATGGTAACTGAAAAATTTCCTATGACCATTGGTGATGAGGAGGTGCTCAATGAGCACCTTCTCCTTGCCTACAACGAAGACGGCAAAATGATGGATTCTCCCCAGAGTGTCCGTTTTCTGGTGATTCACTGCAGTGCAACCAAATGCAACCGCAACTATACGGAGAAGCAGCTTCTCCGTGACCACAAGGCTCGTGGTTTCCGCACCGTGGGGTATCACTTCTACTGCAGAAAGGATGGCAGCCTGACGCAGTTCAGAAAACTGCTGGAGGTGGGTGCTCATGCCAGACCTTACAACAGATGTTCTATCGGTATCTGCTACGAGGGTGGCTTGGATGAGGAGGGTCGCCCTGCCAACACGCTGACGCATGCTCAGTACAGGGTGATTCGTCATCTGCTGCTACAGTTGAAGATTCTGTTTCCTCAGGCTGAAATCGTTGGGCATAGGGATTTGCCGGGTGCCACTCCTAAGGAGTGTCCGTGCTTTAATGCGGCTGAATTGTTTCCTTTCTGATTACTTTATGATTCTTAATAATGAATGATTATTTTCCTATAAATCTGATTGTGCCTATGAAAAAAGAAACTCTTAAAAAAATCATTGATTTGATTATTACGGTTTTAACCGCAATTGCTTCTGCAGTTTGTGTCCAATCCTGCAGAGGATAAAAGAGGGTGTGCCATAAGCCACACCCATACGCCCTAAACCAACGGTCACCGACCTCGGCTGCCATTTTTACTCCAATTGCGAGAGGCGGTGGAGATCGGTGCCTACATAATCGTACATCTGCCACTTCAGAAGCTGACGACAGCGCTTCTGAACTCGCTCTCCATACTGCCCCTTCAGGCTGAAGAGGTTGCGCTGGAACTTGATGCCCTGAGACTTCAATGCCTCGTAATCCTCTTTCTTCATATACAGATAGCGCTCGGGATGAGCAAGAATCGGGGTATAGCCTTTATTCTTGATGCGCTCCAACAAGCCTCGGAAATTCATCGGTGGAGCAAATATGCTGGTCTCTACCAACAGATACTTCTCCGCTAACGGGAGTACATCATTCGCCTTTAAGCGTCGCTCGAAAAGGGCATCCAACATGTTTTCGGCAGCCAGATGCAATCGCAACGGTTCGGCATCAGTCGCAGAAGATTGCTTCGCTCCTTCTGCCTGATATCCCGGATGTCGCTGGGCAAAATTCTGAAGATACTTCTCCTTGAAATCTTCGAAGATGCGGCGGAGATCAGCGGTCTCGTTCGGCACATCCTCCATGATATGAGGGGTGAACCACACTTCCTTCATGCCGCTCTCCTCATAGATTCTCAACTGCTCCAGACTCTTTTCCGGGTCCTGGAAGCCATCATCCACGCCAGGGAGGATGTGGCAATGAAAATCAATGCCACCAGGGAGAAGCTCTCGCTCCCCTGATGGCATACTCTGATTAAATAGTTTTTGGAAGAATCTAAACATTTGTTTCTATCTTTCTATAATCCAATCATTTAAGATTTTGCCCCCCCATTCTTATCATTACCATAATGGTAACCATATCCGTAACCGTAACCATAGCCATAACCGTAGTGCTTGCCATAACGGCCACCACGTGCCTTGGTTCCATTCAATACAAGTGTCATATTCTTGTACTTCTTCTCCTTGTAGAGTGCGTCGATTTCCGGCAACATGCTACGCTCCATCAAACCGGCACGAACCACGAAGATGGTGCGATCGGCAAACTGCTCGATAATCTGGGTATCGGCTACTACCTCGATAGGAGGACAGTCGATGATGACATAATCATACTCCTGACGTACCTGCTTGATCATCGCCTCCAAACGTGGAGTGAAGAGAAGCTCGGTTGGGTTTGGAGGAAGGGTTCCTACAGGAAGCACATCGAATCCCGGTACCAAATCCTTACAGTTCTCACCCTTGCAGATGATGCTGTGTATATCGTCAACTCTACCATTCAGGTAGTCGCTCAATCCCTCGCTTGGACTGCCGGCAAGCATAGATGCCACACCTCTACGGAGGTCACCATCTATCAACAGAACTTTCTTCTTCTTGATGGCAAGTGACATCGCCATATTAGCAGACAAATGGCTCTTACCAGAACCCGGATTGAAAGAAGTAAAGAGGATGACATTCTGCTCCGGATGAGTTCCGATAGTGAACTCAAAGTTGGTACGCAATACACGGAATGCCTCGTTGATGACATCACGCTTGCCTGCCTTCACTACCATCTCACGAACCTCCTTCGGTTTCTTCCAGAACTGGATGCGCTCCTTCAGAGTTGGCATATTCTTGCGGCTGATAGAGAATGGAATCTCGCCCAGGAATGGCACGATGAGCTTCTTGAGATCCTTACGGCCACGAACGGTAGTGTTTGCCTTCTCACGGATATAGATCACGACAACCGGAATGAGGAGACCCAAGACAAAGGCGATGAGCATAATCTTGCGACGAACTGGTGCCACAGGGTTGAGATCGCCTGTTGGAGGGGTAATCACACGGGTATTATAAGCGGTGAACGCCTTGGAAAGCTCGTTCTCCTCACGCTTCTGGAGAAGGAAGAGATACAATGCCTCCTTTACTTTTTGCTGACGACCCACAGTCTGCAGGTACTTCGCCTGGTTAGGGTTGCTGGCAATCTGAGAAGTAGTAGCAGCCTCGTTAGCCTGGAGGGTGCTCAACTGGGTTCTCAGAGAGATGACGAAGTTGTCGAGACTGGCAGTGATGCTCTTGCGCATAGAGGCAAGACTCTGATCGTAATCAGCTACCAATGGGTTCTGCTCGCTGGAATTTGACACGAGGTTGTTGCGCTCCAACTGAGTCTTGTTGTACTCAGCAATCTGCTGCTCGATACCAGGGCTCTCGATACCGGTATTAGATGGAAGAAGCTGGTTCTTGCCAACCTTACCAGTAAGATAATTTCGGATATACTGAGCGATGGCGAGACGGGAATTGAGATCCATAATCTGCTTATCAACCTCGGTGCTCTTCTGCATATACTGCTGTGCGGCAGCCTCTACATCAGGCAGGAGATTGCTGCTCTTGAAGGCTGAAATATTCTTATCAACATCGCCCAACTCACGCTCGATGACGCCCAATCGCTCAGTGATGAAGTGAGAGGTGGATACGGTCATCTGATTCTTATCATCCAACCAGTTCTTGCGGTAAACGGTGATGACTGTATTGATGACATCCTCTGCTCGCTTAGGGAGCACATCCTTATAAGTAATGTCGATGACGGTAGATTTCACCTCGTTCAGACTGGCAGAGAGGGAACCCTTGATGCGGTCGGTCATCGCATAGACATTGGTACGGGATACATAGAGGATAGGAGCTTCATCATTCTTGACAAACTGAGAGAAAGATGCCGTCTTATCTACCTTGATCTTACCCAATGGGGTGCGGATAATCTGTCCAACCTTCGCCTTCAACTCGCCATCGGTATCTACTGGGGTACCGTCGTTGGTAGCGCCCTTGAAGTAGCTAACCTCATAAGTGCCGTCAGGATGAAGCTGGAGCTTGAAGCTTCCGCTCTGCTCATCGGTGAAGCCGATGAAATCTACGGTAACAGGGAGGTCGTTGCCATAGAGTGCCTGCTTATGGAAGGTACCGTCGATGGCATAATCTACATCGAGCTTCAATCGCTTACCGGTCTCGAGGAGAACGGCTGGTGACTGAATGGCAATGAGTTCATTATATACATTGCTCTTCATGTTACCCATACCCATATCCGAGAACATGGAAGCCACATCGCTGCTGATGCTCTGCGACTTGCTCTCATCCTTGATCATCAGGGATGCAGTTCGCTGATATACATTTGGAGTGGTAAGGGTATAATAGGTGGCGATACCGAGGGTAACCACCAGGGAGAGGATGAACCAGCGCCACTTTGCCAGACAGAGATAGAGAAGATCCTGAAGACGGATGAAGTCTTCAGCCTGGTTAGGGCGAGCCATCGGATTTGGCTGTACCGGCTGGTTTGCCGGTGTTGTATTCTGTATCATTTTTCTAATATTAATTTACCTTCAAGAATGTGAGAACTGTGACGAGGAGGGATGAAACACTCAACCAGAAGCCTGTTGACTGCACGGTGTTACCATTGAGGGTAGAACTGCGCTTCTTGGTATCGTTTGGTGTTACATATACCACATCGTTCTGCTGGAGATAGTAAGCTGGTGAATTGAAAATGTCCTTACCGGAGCAGAGGTCAATCTTATAGATCTTCTGGTGTCCGTTTTCCTGACGGAGGACCATCACGTCCTGACGGCGTCCCTGAATGGTGAGATCACCTGCCTTACTGATAGCATCGAGGATGGTTACCTTTTCTTCATCAATGGCATACTGACCTGGCTTTGCCACTTCGCCCATCATGGAATAATGGAGGTTACTGAGACTTACAGTCACAGTTGGGTCTTTCACAAGACTAGCATCAACCAATGATTTCTTTACCTTCTCGGCAATCTGCTCACGGGTTAATCCCGCTACCTGAATGGTTCCTACTACAGGGAAATCGATATTTCCCTTGCTATCTACCGTATAATAAAAGGCATCTTTTGCGATATTTGTACTGCTGCTGGAGTTGTTGGTACCGCCAGTGAGGTTGAAGAGCTGTGTGATCTGTGGATCCTTGCTCTTGACACCGATATAGATTTTATCGGTAGGCTTCACTGTAATGACTTTGTTCTGGAGTGTAATAACGGTATCAGGATTGTTGTTTAAATCCTGAAAGTAGGCTACGTCTTTTGGTGTGCCGCAAGAAGTAGCAGTTAAGAGCGCTACCCCTAGGGCTCCTAACAGCATGAATTTACTATATTTCATTTTTTTATCTAGATAATGCATTATTTTTATCATACACCTTTATCCTTTTTTCTTTTCTTATTTTTTTTATCAGCAAATGATAGTATTTTTTTTCGAATCCCTTTTTCCCTTAACATAAGGGAGCTTTTTCGAATCCCTCCGTCTCCCTTTAGCCAAAGAGAGCTCCACCTCTAAGGCGGGTGCCCCTATTCTGAGCGAGTTTGCAGCCAGAGTAGAGTTTTTCCGGCTGCAAAATTAATGGTTTTTATTGATAATAAAGAATATATCGCTTTACAAAGGTGTTTTTTAACAAAAAAAAACAAATACCTTAGAAAATAAAGAAAACTATAGGAATACCATATTATAATATGATTATGGAGGGGGAATGACTGGAGGGATTTGCGGGAAAAAAGATGGGGAAAAGTTTGGGGAATTCAGTTTTTATTGCTAACTTTGCGGTCGAATTTACGAGGAATTTATATTCTAAGAAGAGAAATCGAAAAATTTAAATTACATATAATTTCTTATGGAAAAAAACATATATAAAGGAAACATACTGATTAGAAGGTTGGTGGTCTTAGTTGACTTCATCATCCTCAACTGCTTACTATTGGGCTTTATCAACTTCGAATTCATTCATGTTCCCGACTACCTAGATCTGAAAACAAAGATTACATTCTTTATAGCAAACGTTGCTCTCGCCATCGGCGAATACAACTACTGTACTATCATTCATGTAAGACGAATCGGTTTGCAGCAAGTACTCAAACGTACTTTCTTCCTGGTGCTTTGTGCTACCGTCTGTTTCATGGTCTTCCTGAAATTCTTCAGTCATAGTGGAGAAATATTTACGTTCGGATTCTACTTCGGCATCTCTTACTATCTTGCTCTGATCATCAGTCGATTCATCGAGCTCAAGGTTCTGAAATATCACCGTGCCAAAGGTAGAAACAGCCGTACCGTGATCTTCGTGGGTAGCGATCCTGCCGTAAGAGAAATGTACATTACCATGACAGAAGATCCTTCTGCGGGTTATATCGTAAAGGGTTATTATGCCAATGATGACATCGACGGAGCGCCACAGGAACTGAAAAAACTGGGTACCATGCAGGATCTTAACAAAATTTTAGAGTCCAAGATGAACGATACCATCAACGGTTCATGTTATGGTCTGGATGAGATTTTCTGCAGCTTGTCGCATAAGGAATCTGACCAGATTGTGAAGATCATGCGTTTCTGTGACAAGAACGTGATACACTTCTATTATCTGCCTCGTCTGTTCGGCGAATATAAGTTGCATCTGGATTCCAAGAACTTTATGGGTAAGACGGTTTACACGAACCATCGTGAGCCGCTGTCTTCTATCTCAAACCGTATTCTCAAGCGTGCTTTCGATATCGCCGTGAGTGGTGTAATCTGTCTCTGTTTCTTGCCTTTCATTCCAATCATTGCGCTGATTATCAAGATTCAGAGTCCGGGTCCTATCTTCTTCCGTCAGGCTAGAACGGGTCTGAATGGTGATACATTCATGTGTCTGAAGTTCCGTTCGATGCATGTGAACAAGGATTCTGACAAGGCTCAGGCTACGAAGAATGACCCAAGAAAGTTTGCGTTCGGCAACTTCATGAGAAAGACGAATATTGATGAGTTCCCTCAATTTATCAATGTATTGAAGGGCGACATGAGTATCGTGGGTCCTAGACCTCACATGTTGTATCACACTGAGGTTTATGGTAGTTTGATTGATAAGTATATGGTTCGCCACTTCTCGAAACCTGGAATTACCGGTTGGGCTCAGGTAACGGGTTTCCGTGGTGAGACGAAGGAGCTCTGGCAGATGGAGGAGCGCATCAAGCGAGATATCTGGTATATCGAGAACTGGTCGTTCTGGCTTGACATCCGTATTATCTTCCTGACAGCCAAGAGTATTATCTGCCCAGATAAAAACGCTTATTAAAATTACTCCTCTAATGCCTTGATCTGCTTTTTGGGAGTTACACCCAGATTCTTCAGGCTCTCTACCCTTCTCATTACATTGCCGGTACCATCATAAAGCTGCTTTTTCGCTTTATCATAGGTACCGGAGAGGCGGGTGAGGAGATCGCCTATGCTCGTGAAGGTGTCTTCGAAAGTCGCTACCTTATCATATAGATCGGCAGCCGTCTTCACAATTTTCTCTACATTCTTGTTCTGACGGTCATACTGCCAGAGATTATACGCTAACTGCAATGCCATCAGGAGATTGCTCGGAGATATGATGATGATCTTCTTCTGATAGGCATAACGACTCAAATCCGGTTGCTGCTTCATCGCTGCAATATAACTGGTCTCGTTCGGTATGAACATCAAGACAAAACCGATGGCATCTTCTACCAACTTCGAATAATCCTTCTCCGCTAACTCATCGATGTGCTTGCGCACACTCAGGGCGTGCGACTTCATCAACCTCTCTCGCTCCTCATCGGTCTCTGCCGCCAAGGCATCGGTATAGGCGGTGAGAGATACCTTGCTATCTATCACCACGCTCCTGCCTTCCGGGAATCGCACGATGACATCGGGACGGAAGTTCTTGCCGTTCTCATCCTTGGTGTTCTCCTGGATAAAGAACTCCTCGTCCTTGCGCAAACCGCTGTTTTCCAGGATAGTTTCCAATACCATCTCACCCCAGTCGCCCTGCATCTTGCTGTCGCCCTTCAATGCCTTGGTAAGGTTGGCGGCATCGGAGCCGATCTTCGAAGTCTGCTCCTTCAGACTTGTTACAGCCTGCTGCTGTTCCTGCTGGAAGAGCTTCATCGTTGCCTCGAAGGTACTCTGCAGTTCCTTCTTATTCACCTCGTTCTGGGTCTTGCTCTCTTCTACCGATTTCTTGAAATCGGCAAACTGCTCCTTGATAGGTTTCAGGAGTTCATCCATCTGGAGTCGGTTGTTTTCCTGGAGGGCAGACTGCTTGGCAGCGAGCTGTTCGGCAGCAGCCTTCTGCTGTTCGATGGTCATACGATGCATCTCCTGCTTCAGGCTTTCGAGTTTCTGCGCCCATTGCTGGTCGCTTTCAGCACGGAGCTTTTCGGCAAACAGCCGTTCGTTCTCCATCTGGGCTTTTAAGGATTGAAGTTCAGCAGCATGAGATTGTTTCAAGGATTGCACCTCAGAAGCATGATGCTGGTTGCACTGCTCGATATTAGCCTGCAGCACTTGAGCCTTCGCTATGAGCTGCGTTTTCTCTTCTCCCGCCTTTTTTCCTTCCATCAGCTTGCCCACGAAGAATCCGATGGCAAGTCCCACTATAATTCCTATTATTATTTCCATTTATCTTTTTTCTTATCAAAAATTATTTAAAAATCAGTTTCTCCGTTCTATCAGCCAGGAATAGAGGGATGTTGATAAAGGAATCATCCCTCTTGAGATTAAGCATCGAATATCTGATGCGCAAACCAGGTGAGTACCTTTTGTTATACTCTATCAAACTACGCCCCATGACACTGGTACCCGACTTCACTTCCACCGGAATAACTTCCAAACCACGCTGAACAATAAATTCCACTTCTGCTTTATTACCCGAAGCCCAATAATGGGAACAATTAACGCCATTAGCCACTAGACTCTGAAGAATATAATTCTCTGCCAAAGCGCCCTTATATTCTTTAAATATAGGATTATCAACCAGATAAGCCTCAGGGCTCAAATCAGCAAGCACTCTCAATAATCCCACATCAAGACTATAAATCTTGAAGATGCTCAAATCTTCATACGATTTCAAAGGAACTTGAGGAGTAGAGCACAAGCTTACCTTATATATCAATCCCGCATTTTTAAGCCATGTAAGAGCATCCTCATATTCCCTCGCTCTTGCACCAGGACGAACCAGCTGATAAACAAACTTTCTATTTTCCTTAGCCAACTGTGACGGCAAAGACTTCCAAACATGCGAAATCCTATTAGCCAGTAAAGGCGTAGCATGCTTCACAAAGTCCAAGGAATAATCTTGCAAGATATTACGTAGAGTTGTTTCCACGCCACTCAGATCCTTTTCTATCATCTTCATTGCCGCAGCTGGCATTCCACCAGATATACGATAGGCAGTAAATGCCTGAGAAAGTCTATCAAAAAAAACGTCAGGAAGAGGTTCCAAGCTATCTATTGACATATAATATTGGTAAAGCCTTTCATCTCGCTGCTCCAAAAACTCAGAAAAAGTGACAGGATACATATTTATATGGTCAACCTTACCCACAGGAAACGAAAAGCCTTGATGCCCAAAAGCCAACCCCAAAAGAGAACCAGCACAAGCCACAACATATTCCGGCGTCTTTTCGCAGAAATATTTCATTGCGCTAATGGCTTCCGGACAGTCTTGTATCTCATCAAGAATAAGCAAAGTCTTCTGAGGCAAAATAGGTTCTGAAGTAAGATATGACAATTGCTCGATGATTTGCAGCGGGTTCTTGGTCTTGCGAAAGATATCGCAGACTCCCTCTTCTTCATCGAGACTAAAATATGCGCAATGCTCAAAATATTCTTCTCCGAACTTCTGAAGTACAGAAGTCTTTCCTACTTGTCGAGCGCCCAGCATAATCAATGGCTTACGGTCTTTTTTAGCTCTCCATTGTTTTAATTCTTGAATAATTATTCTATTAAACATTTTTTAGCACCTCCATCGTTAAAGTGCGGAAAATGTGTAAGTTTACACATTTCTGATACTTCTTTTGTGAAATTCTCCACATTTTCCACACTTGAGTTTTATTTTTCATCGCAAAGATACTAAAAAAACGACAAGCAAACAAACTATTTACTACATTTTTAACCAACTTTATTACATCATTGGCAAATTCAGGAGTTAAAGGAGTTAAGACAATAGTCTTTTTGGCGTAGTTTTTATGCAGCAAGACATACGTTTTAACAACTTTAACTCCTTTAACTTCCTGATTTGCGAAAGTTCAGTAGCTCATTAAAAAAAAGAAAAAACACGGGAAAACAGGTGATTAAATGAAAAATTTGCATTATCTTTGCAAAGGGAATTGAAATTGAAGAAAACAATTGAAACAAAATAAAGATATAGACTATGATCAAAAGATTATTATCCTTTTTAAACGCTTCGCCAGTGAACTTCCTGGCTGTGAAGAATATCTCCAAGGAATTGGAGAAAAATGGGTTCAGACGATTGAACCCACAGGAGCCATTGGGCAAGGTAGAGGCTGGTGACAAGTTCTTCGTTACCAAGAACGACTCTTCTATCTATGCTTTCCAAATCGGAAAGAAGGCGCTGGCGGATGCCGGCTTCCACATGATCTGTGCACACTGCGACTCCCCTACCTTCCGCATCAAGCCTAACGCTGAGATGACTTGCGAGGGCGGTATCGTGAAACTGAATACCGAGGTGTATGGTGGTCCTATCATGTCAACCTGGTTCGACCGTCCGCTCACTCTGGCGGGTAGAGTTATCGTAA
>OIZP01000801.1_pt1 | contig 18350 bp, 17 predicted proteins | sample 1588531 | NCBI WGS metagenome assembly OIZP01 (sample SAMN03283283) | human gut metagenome | biome: human-associated habitat; material: feces | host: Homo sapiens | place: Peru | collected 2012
CTCTTAATCAGTGGGTCCAGGGTTCGAACCCCTGAGAGTGTACTTAAAGAGGCTGAATCTGCATTGCATTTCAGCCTCTTTTATTTTACCCTATTTTTTCCTACACCCCATGAATATCATCGAAATAGACAGTGTAAATACTTCTGGAGTTGAGATGTTTTGTTCGCTTACCGAAGCACAACTTCGTAACAAACTTGAACCAGAAAAGGGCGTATTTATCGTTGAAAGCCCCAAAGTAATTAGAGTTGCTTTAGATGCAGGCTATGAGCCTGTAGCACTACTAATGGAGCCAAAGCATATCACAGGCGATGCAGCCGACATTGTGGCTCGTATCCCTCAGCACACCCCTATTTATACAGGTAGCAGAGAAGTACTTGCCGAAATCACTGGCTACAAACTTACGCGAGGCGTGCTTTGTGCGATGCAAAGACCACAACCTCGTAGTGTCGATGAAATAGTTTGTGCAGCCAAGCGTGTGGTAGTGATTCATGGTGTGGTCGACACTACAAACATTGGCGCTATCTTTCGTTCTGCTGCAGCTTTATGTGTTGATGCCGTGTTACTCACACGTGACTCATGCGACCCCCTTAATCGACGCGCTGTGAGAGTTTCTATGGGGGCTGTTTTTCTAGTACCTTGGACATGGATTGACGAGGATGTACAAACACTCCATACACAAGGTTTTCGTACTGTGGCAATGGCATTGACCGATCGTTCTATATCATTGAATAACCCTATACTCAAACAAGAACCTAAACTTGCTATTATTATGGGAACAGAAGGAGATGGGTTACCTCAACAGACTATTGACAAAGCAGATTATACAGTGCGAATTCCTATGGCACATGGTGTAGATTCGCTCAACGTAGCAGCTGCATCAGCTGTAGCCTTTTGGGAGTTGTGCAATAAAAAATAGTAGTTTGGGAACATTTTAATGTTTTTCTAAATAAACTTTTTTTCATTTAAAAAAAATATATGTACTTTTGTCACAAGTATAAACAGCAAACAACTTATAAGATATAATGGTAAACGAACAACAAGCTATGACTACACAGAACTAGGAGGTGGATGAAGTCTTTAATTTTGAAGATTTCTTCCATATCATTTTGTCACATTGGAAACTTATTGCTATGTGTGTTATATTGGCAATAGGCGCAGCCAGTTTGTACATTCTACGCACTACACCATCGTATACGCGTGGGGCATTACTGCTTATTAAGAGCGATGACGGAAAAAATGGTAGTTCGTCAGTGACTTCTATTTCGCAAGACATTCAAAGTTTTGGCATTATTGGTTCCAGATCAAATATTAACAATGAGATTCAAACTATTAGTGCCCCTGTGGTGATGCAAGAAGTGGTAAAGCGTTTGCATTTGGATGTGCAAATGCACTACCAACAAGGTTTGCATACTACCCCACTCTACGACCAATCACCCATTACCTTGCTTATTCCACAAGCAAATGACGAAATGGCTTGTCAGTTCAAATTGAGATTAAAGGCTGATAAGTCTGCCGAACTTTATGCCTTTGAAACTTCTAATGGTTCTATCGATAAGCGTGTAACTGCTAAAATAGGTTCTTTGGTTCGTACCCCGATTGGTATTGTTGTAATTCAAGCTACAGAATATTGGAATCAAGGCTACGAGGCTTTAAAGGACAAAGAAATTACTGTGAGCAAATATCCGGTTGGTTTAGCAACTCGCATATTTGCAAGCAAACTGTCAGTTTCACTCAGCGACAAAGAATCTACCATTCTTGCGCTTTCTGTCAAAGACGAAAGCAAGCAACGTGGTGATGATATGATATATAAGCTCATTGACGTGTATAACGAGCAGTGGGTAAAAGACCGCAACATAATGGCTGAAAACACTTCTCAGTTTATTACCGAACGATTAGAAGCTTTGACAAAAGAATTAGGTGACGTAGATCAGAAAATATCTGATTATAAAAGCGAAGCCATGTTACCCGATGTAGATGAAGCTTCAAGCATGTACATGACACTACAAAATACAGGAATCCCCATATGCTACTATGCATGTGGGGATTTCTGTAATTATAAATGCGAAGCCTTTTTTACATTGTAATGCTTATCACTTTTTCCTCTTATACATCTTCTTTCTATTAAAGAAGAAGCCTGCATAAATATTGACAAAGGTAACGGCATTTGTTTGATTCAATTTATTCTTGTTATATACATATAAATTGCATATCAATGAAGAACCTACAAACCAATGCGTATTGTTCCAAACTAGTCCTAAGCGTGAAGTACAGTCAAAACTAAAGTTTTTTAAATCAATCAACACCTCGTTACCTTTTATCTTCTCGCCTTTAGTCTTACGATATCCCACAGAGGGCATTGCTGAAAAGCCTAATAAGAAGTTGCGTGCAAATACCCAATTATAAGCATAACCCGCACTTACGTAATAGTAATTATAGTTGATTTCAGAGAACTTGAGTTCTTCTATAATCTTCTCGTCCGATTCGGAACCACGCACATTTTCTGGTAATTTGGTATAATCAAATCGGTTGTGCTGTTTGCTAAATCCTAATCCCAACATGGGCGACCCACAACTCTTTCGTTGTACTGTGCTTTGATTAAAAGCAGCAGGATAAGAGAAATGTCGATGATTAAATACATAATAAGCACTAAATGATGTTGTTTTGGTAGATAATCCTGAAAACGGAATTCCACGCACCGAGGTTGGTTCAACCCCTTCAAAGCCATTTACTTTGCGCAACAAATAGTTGCCGTTGTTACGAAAGTGTAAAAAATCACAACCCAACATCGAACTATAAAGACTTAAGTTAAACGAAGAAGCTTTACCCGCAGATTTAGGTCGTAGCACATCGAACGTATAACCTAAGAAAATCCAACGCCAACCAAAGTATGGACCTACCTTTACTTGATGTTGAGGATTCGACACAATAGTTTGTACATTGCCCTCTTCATCGCGCCCCTGCATTCTGTATAGCTGAAACGTGTTCGTGTTTTGCAACATGGCAGTGTAATTATAATAGTTGGGCGAGATGTAAGTAGTGTCGTAATCATCGAAACTCTTTACAAATCGATAGAGCAAACTACCAGTGTGTTTTACCTTCTTTGTAACGCGCTTAATACGTTGGTATTTTTCTCTATCAACTTTTTTCAATGTATCCGTACCAATAGTAAGACTATCGCCAATAACTACATCTTGTGCATGCACAAAAGTGCTGACTCCCAAAGCCAGCACTGATAATGTAAATATGTTTTTAACTGAAACGATAATTCTTTATTTTTTAGAATCTAAAAACAAGATTGTCTGAAAAAATCAAACCTTATAGCTTGTTAAGGATGCGGTCTACCACCCAATTCACAGGAGTCGCACTCACACAGTCGCATTTACAAATCGCTTTGTTTTGCAAATGCTTCACCACCAATTCAATAAGAGGCAACTGTACGTAAGGCGGATTCTCGACCTTAAATTCTTGTCGTCCTTGTTCGTTTTGCAGCACAATAGGCTGATAAGTAAATACCGAGAACGACAACGACCCTTTATCGCCCACAATGTCAATACGGTCTTCTTTAGCCGACTCGTGTGCTACAAAACACCATGAGCCAGACCCAGGCAAACCATTGTCAAACTTAAAGCAAGCACTAACAGAGTCTTCCGTAGGATAGAGCCCTCCCCTATTCGCCTTCATGCCTTCAGCTTCAAGAATCGGACCAAACATTTCTTGCAACAAGTCAATTTGATGCGGTGCTAAATCATAAAAATAGCCACCACCTGCAATGTCAGCTTGAACACGCCATGGCAAGTTCGTTTTGTTATAATCCAAATCACGTGGTGGCACTGCAAAGCGAATTTGCACATTCACCACTTTGCCCACAGCACCTCCTTCAACCAATTCTTTAACCTTCACAAAATAAGGCAAGTAGCGACGGTAATATGCCACGAAGCAAGGAACACCCGTTTTTTCGGCAATACGATTAATGCGGCAGCAGTCCTCATAATTCGACGCCATAGGTTTCTCTACATATACAGCCTTACCACTTTTCATTGCCATAATAGCAAAAGTAGCATGTGTTGAAGGCGGCGTAGCAATGTATACAGCATTTACCTCAGGGTCGTTAATAAGCTCCTGTGGATCTGTGTACCAACGTTTCACACCGTGGCGTTCAGCATACGATTTGGCTTTGTCGGCACGGCGGCTCATCACGGCTACTACAGTTGAACCTTCAATCATGTTAAATGCCGGTCCACTTTTTCTTTCTGTCACTTCACCACAACCGATGAAGCCCCAACGTACTTGTTCCATAATCGTTATGCTTTAAAAGTTATGCTTATTGCATTACAAAATTAGTAATAAAGCCGAAAACTGCAAAGCGTTGTGATAAAAGAAATAAGTGTAAAGTTCTAAGCACACTTTAAATCTGTACACAAAACCTTACACTTAAATCTTTTAATAAATCAATTCAGACAATATTCTTGTCGCTTGATTAATATTCTTGCCAACACTTGATGTCTAAGTCGTCTAACTTCAGCGTGCAGAATGCATTGATAAAAGCTGATGCCAAACGTGCGTTGGTAATCAAAGGAATGTTCAAGTCGATTGCAGCACGACGAATCTTGTAACCATTTGATAATTCACCGGTTGAAAGATTCTTAGGTACGTTTACAACCAAGTCTATCTCTTTGTTGCGCAACATATCAATAGCCTGAGGTTGTACACCCTCTTCACTGGGCCAATGCACCATCGTGTTTTCAATACCATTTTCGGTAAGGTAACGGCTTGTACCCGGTGTAGCAAAGAGTTTGTAACCATGCTTGCGAAGCATTACGCTTGTTACCAACATTTCAGCCTTTTGCTTACCATCGCCTGTTGAAAGGAGAATGTTCTTTTCAGGGATGCGTTGACCCACTGAAAGCATTGACTTAAGCAATGCAGAACGAGAATCCTCACCTAAGCAACCAACCTCGCCAGTCGAAGCCATGTCTACGCCCAACACAGGGTCAGCCTTTTGCAAACGGTTGAATGAGAATTGTGAAGCCTTCACACCCACATAGTCCAAATCGAACAAGCTCTTAGCAGGCTTTTCAACGGGCAAACCAAGCATAATGCGAGTTGCCAACTCAATCATGTTAATCTTCAACACCTTGCTCACGAAGGGGAATGAACGCGAAGCACGCAAGTTACATTCAATTACCTTGATGTCGTTCTCCTTAGCCAAATACTGAATATTGAACGGACCCGAGATGTGGAGTTCCTTAGCAATTTGCTTTGAAATTTTCTTAATGCGGCGAGCCGTTTCTACATACAACTTCTGTGGCGGGAATTGAATTGTAGCATCACCCGAGTGAACACCAGCAAACTCTACATGTTCAGAAATAGCGTAAGCAATGATTTCACCATCCTTGGCTACAGCATCCATTTCTACTTCCTTTGCGTGCTGCATAAAGCGGCTTACCACAACAGGGTGTTTCTTCGATACGTTAGCAGCCAACTTCAAGAAGCGTTCCAACTCTTCTTGGTTAGAGCATACATTCATGGCAGCACCCGAAAGCACGTAAGAAGGACGCACCAATACGGGGAAACCGACTTCCTTAATGAACTGTTGGATATCGTCCATTGAAGTCAAAGCACTCCATTCAGGCTGGTCTACGCCAATGCGGTTAAGCATAGCCGAGAACTTTTCGCGGTCTTCAGCGTTGTCAATATACTTAGCTTGTGTACCGAGCAAGGGGATGTTTTCAGCATCCAAGCGCATTGCCAAGTTGTTAGGAATCTGACCACCTGTGCTCACTACAACACCATAAGGACATTCAAGGTCGAGAATATCCATTACGCGCTCAAATGTAAGTTCGTCAAAATAAAGACGATCACACATATCATAGTCAGTCGATACCGTTTCAGGGTTATAGTTAATCATAATCGAACGGTAACCCTCCTTACGAATGGTATTCAATGCTTGCACACCACACCAGTCAAACTCTACTGACGAACCAATACGGTATGCACCCGAACCGAGTACTACAACCGAGCGCTTGTCATTTTCAAAGTTAATGTCGTGAGCAACACCGCTATATGTAAGATACAGATAGTTAGTCTGTGCGGGATATTCGGCAGCCAACGTATCAATCTGCTTCACTACGGGCAAAATACCAGCTTGCTTACGACGGGCACGTACGGCAAGAATAGCCTTTTCAATATCCATCTCCTGCTCCATGCCAACAGCACGTGCAATTTGGAAGTCGGTGAAACCTTGAACCTTGGCCTTGCGCAACAAGTCAGCATCAAGCACATTGATTGAAGTGCAAGCGTGCAACTCCTCGTCTGTTTTATGAATCTTATAAAGCTTCTGCAAGAACCAACGGTCAATCTTTGTCAGGTCATGAATTTGGTCAATGGTATAGCCAGCCTTAAATGCCTTTTCAATCACAAAGATACGCTTGTCAGTGGGTTCCTTCAAAGCAGCATCTACATCGGCAATCTTGATTTCTTTATTGTCAACGAAACCGTGCATGCCTTGACCAATCATACGCAAGCCCTTCTGGATAACCTCCTCGAATGTGCGACCGATAGCCATAACCTCGCCTACCGACTTCATTGAAGAACCCAATTCACGATCTACGCCGTGGAATTTGCCCAAGTCCCAACGAGGAATTTTGCAAACCACATAGTCGAGTGCAGGTTCAAAGAATGCCGAAGTAGTTTTGGTTACAGAGTTCTTCAAATCGAAGAGACCATAGCCCAAGCCCAACTTAGCTGCTACGAATGCCAAGGGATAACCTGTAGCCTTTGAAGCTAAAGCCGAAGAACGAGACAAACGTGCGTTCACCTCAATTACACGATAATCTTCGCTATTGGGGTCGAAAGCATACTGCACATTACACTCACCCACAATGCCCACGTGGCGCACAATGCGGATAGAGAGTTCGCGGAGTTTGTGATATTCGGCGTTCGAGAGTGTTTGTGACGGAGCAATTACAATACTTTCGCCCGTGTGGATACCCAGCGGGTCAAAGTTCTCCATGTTACAAACCGTAATACAGTTGTCAAAGCGGTCGCGAACAACTTCGTATTCAACCTCTTTCCAACCCTTCAAACTCTTTTCAACCAACACCTGCGGAGAGAAAGAGAAAGCCTTTTCAGCCAACTTATTCAATTCTTCTTCATTGTCGCAGAAACCTGATCCCAAACCGCCCAATGCATACGCGGCACGAAGAATCACGGGATAACCTAAGTTAGCCGCAGCCTTACGAGCTTGTTCAATATTTTCGCAAGCCTCGCTCTTAATGGTCTTCACGTTGATTTCGTTGAGTTTTTCAACGAAGAGTTCACGATCTTCAGTGTCCATGATAGCCTGAACAGGTGTACCGAGCACCTGAAGGTTATATTTTTCGAGCACACCATTTTCAAAGAGCTTCACACCGCAGTTCAAAGCCGTTTGTCCACCGAATGCCAACATAATGCCATCGGGACGCTCTTTTTCGATTACGCGTTCTACGAAGTAAGGCGTTACGGGCAAGAAGTAGATGCGGTCTGCCACACCCTCCGAAGTTTGCACAGTAGCAATATTCGGGTTGATCAATATAGTTTCAATGCCTTCTTCCTTCAGTGCTTTCAGAGCCTGTGAGCCAGAGTAGTCGAACTCGCCAGCTTCACCAATTTTTAATGCGCCCGAACCAAGGAGAAGTACTTTCTTAATATCGTTATTCATCATGATAGTGTCTTATTGAATGCCTTTCGGCTCTTTGATTACTTAAGCAATTTCACAAATTCGTCGAACAGGAATTCCGTGTCTACCGGACCCGAGCAAGCTTCAGGGTGGAACTGTGCCGAGAACCAAGGATTTGTTTTGTGACGCACACCTTCGTTCGAACCATCGTTCATATTTACGAAGTAGGGTTCCCAATCAGCCGAGAGCGTACGACTATCTACTGCGTAGCCGTGGTTTTGCGAGGTAACGAAGCAACGGTTAGTGCCTACCATACGCACAGGTTGGTTGTGGCTACGATGACCATATTTCAGTTTATAAATAGTGGCACCAGCTGCCTTAGAGAGTAATTGGTTACCCATGCAGATGCCCATGCAAGGACGCACGTTGGGGTTAGCCAAGAACTTCTTAATGTTGTTCACAGCCTCCACACAAGTGTCAGGGTCACCAGGACCATTGGCAAGGAAGAGACCATCGAACTCCATATCGTTGAAGTCGTAGTTCCAAGGCACACGAATCACCTCAACGCCACGGTTAATCAAGCATCGGATAATGTTATTCTTTACACCGCAGTCTACGAGCACCACCTTTTTAAGGCCCTTGCCCTCGTTATAACGGATAATCTCCTTGCACGACACCTTAGCCACATAGTTTACGCCTTCGTATTCAGCAGTGGGCACATTGTTAGGTTCATCGTCAAAAAGAATCTTACCCATCATCACACCATGTTCGCGCAGCACCTTAGTGAGTTCGCGTGTGTCGATGCCCGTAATGCCAGGCACCTTTTCGCGCTTGAGCCAATCGCCCAAACTTTCCACAGCATTCCAATGACTGTATTGTTCGCTGTAGTCGCTCACAATGATAGCAGAAGCATAAATTTTATCGCTCTCCATATAAGTAGCCAAGCCATCCTCGCCTACGGTGAAGGGAGGCACACCATAGTTACCTACAAGCGGGTAAGTGAGAGTCATAAGCTGACCTGCATAAGAAGGGTCAGTCAAACTCTCGGGATAGCCCATCATGGCTGTGTTAAAAACAACTTCGCCCGCCACAGGAGCTTCATAACCAAACGACTTACCATGGAATTTGGTTCCGTCGTCAAGAACAAGTGTTACGTTACGCATATTATTGAGTTGATGAGTATAGATTATCTAAATTTTCATGTGCTCATAGGGGTTGTTATGACCTATGGTTACACGAATTTATTTCAAAAAATTGCTTTCGTAGTAATTTATAAACGCTTCGGTCACACGTTTATTTCCACCTGGCGTGGGATAATGGCCAGAGAAGTACCAATCGCCTGGCGAATGCGGACATGCTTTGTGCAAGCCATCTAAACTCTGATACACAATGTGTATTTCGGTTGTGACACCTTCGGGGCGCAACATCTCAGCCATCTTGTCAGAGATTTCTTCGGCAGTGAAAGGCTTGTAAATCTGTCGCACATAGTTCACCACCTCTTCTTTAGGCAGATTTTCTTGTGCTTTACAAAGCTTGTACACATTTTCTAAGATGCTTTCTGTACCACGTTCTTTATGCAAGGCAATGGCTGCGCGGAAGGCAATAAACTCTTCCATTTTAGCCATATCAATGCCATAATAGTCGGGGTATCTTACTTGTGGCGAAGAACTTACCACCACAATGCGTCGTGGGTGCAAGCGGTCCATAATGCGAATAATGCTCTCGCGCAAGGTGGTTCCGCGCACAATGCTATCGTCTATCACCACAAGGTTATCTACGCCAGGGCGCACCGAGCCATAAGTAATGTCGTAAACGTGAGCAGCCAAATCATTGCGTGAGTTGCCCTCGGCAATAAAGGTGCGCATCTTAATATCTTTCCACGCCAATTTTTCAGAGCGAATGCGACGTGACAAAATTTCTTCTAATTTTTCGTGTGTAATTTGTCCGTTCAACTTTTCAATCTCTTCCACCTTTTGTTGGTTGAGATATTCGTTGAAGCCTTGCAACATGCCGTAGTATGCAGCCTCGGCTGTATTGGGGATGTAGCCCAACACCGTGTTGTCAAGTTCGTTGTTAACCGCCTTCAAAATCGGTTCAACCAAAGTGCGGCCCAATTCTTTGCGCTCGCGATAAATATCTTTGTCAGAACCACGGCTAAAATACACACGCTCGAACGAGCAGGCGGCATATTTTTTAGCTTCGAGCACCTGCTCGATGCGCATCTCTCCGTCTTTGCTCATAAAGATGCCTTGTCCAGGCAACAATTCGTGCACATCGTCAACTTCTACATCAAGCGCAGTTTGAATAACAGGACGTTCAGACGCCACCACAAGCACCTCGTCGTTTTTGTAATAGAAGGCAGGACGAATGCCCCAAGGGTCGCGCATTGAGAACATCTCTCCCGACCCTGTCACGCCACATAGCACATATCCACCATCCCAAACGGGTGCCGATTGTTGCAACACGTTGCAAAGGTTAATATGGTCTTCAATGTAGTGTGTAATGTCCGTGTTTTCTAATCCGAGCGCCTTAGCCTCTTCAAAGCATCGTTCGCTTTCGCGGTCGAGTCGGTGTCCCAACTGTTCGAGCAAGATGTAAGTATCCGACACCATGCGTGGATGTTGACCTTTCACGGCAATCTCGTTAAAGATCTCCATCACATTCGTCATGTTAAAGTTTGCACAGATACAAAGGTTTTTAGCACGCCAGTTGCTACGTCTCAGAAACGGATGGACATACGAAAGGCCACTCTTGCCAGTAGTTGAATACCGGAGGTGGCCCATATAGATTTCGCCAGCGAACGGCACACAACGGGCTGAAAAGTCCGCATCATGTAATTGTTCACTAGTAAAATTAGCTAATTCCTTATGTACGTTACCAAAAATGTCTTGAATAGCGCCACCGCCAAGGCCGCGCTCACGGAACATAAATTCCTCACCCGGAGCCGCTTGCATCTTTACGCAAGCCAAGCCGGCTCCTTCCTGCCCGCGGTTATGCTGCTTTTCCATCAGCAAATACAGCTTATTCAAGCCATACATCCACGTGCCGTATTTCTTCTCATAATAGCTGAGCGGCTTCAGCAATCTTACCATTGCTACGCCACACTCATGTTTCAAAGGTTCCATTTGGTTACCATTTTTGGGTTATTTTATGCGCTAAATACAGCATAGCACACAAATTTTGTGCAAAGATAGTGCAAACCGAGCACAATACAAAATGAAAGACCAAAAGACTTTCATTTTTATTGTCGAGGTGCCGCCTATTCCTAAATCTCTGGCAGCAGCACCACCCCTACGCGCACTTGCTTTCCGCAATGTGGGCAAAACACGGGGTTAGGCTGCATCAGCGGCATCGAAGCCGTTCCGAGCGCACCTTCACTCTGCGTCTGGCTATTCGTTTGATTATTGTCTGCCACCACTTCGGCTTCGTTTGCATTGTTTTCATCACCCGTTTCGTCAATAGGATAGAACAAATCTGTTACATCGCACCCCATTTTCTCACACAATTCCTCCAACTTTTTAATGGATGGATTGCCTTTTATGATGTTTTGGATGATGTTTTGTGTGCGCAAACCTGTTTGTTCGCAAAAGGCACTAATGGTTCCGAATCGTTCTTTAATGGCACGTCTTACGTCAATTTTTGTTCTCATAAACAATATGTTATTGATTTTGGCGCAAAGTTATTATAAATGTTCATATATAATTGTTTTTTGGTGTAATTTTTGTTCGATATAATACATTTTGTGTAATTTGCTGATGTGTATATTTATCTAAAATAACATATCTATCCCTTACCTCATTGATAATTAAGCAGTTACATCATTGCCTAAATATATTCCTGTCACATTTTTAGAGTTTTTTAATGCGCAAGTAAAAACGGCTCACTAGTAAAACCCTGTGTTTAGCCAAAGATCAAAGATAGTCTATATAGAAAGAAGTCAAGGTCTACGACCCCTCTAAGCTGAGCTCTAAACTGCTTTATCTTTGAATTAATAGACTCAGCTGATGCATTAGTTGCACGATTGATGAAATAGTTGAGTACTTCATCTTCCCTGCTGTGTATAGTATCGGCAGCAGTATTGAAAGAATCGTTAGCAAATACCTTGACTTTCTCGTACCACTCCTGTAAACTCTCGTATGCTGAAATACATGTTGCTTTGGGATTACTGAATATCAAGCGTAAGGAATGTAGGATGGAATAGGCTTCTTTGAGGTCAGGATAGCGTTCGAACAAGAGAGTGATTCTTTCCTTCTGCGTTGCAGTCCATTTATCCCCTGAGACCATTAGAGGATAACGACTTCTAGAGAGCAGTTCAAGTATCGTGTCACCATTGCTGAGTTTTTTGGGCACAAAAGCCTTATTCTTACGGATGGGTTTGCGTCCACGTTTATCTTTCTTGTTCTTCTTACGACGTTTTTGGCTTTGTTCATACTTCTTCTTAAGCTGCTCCTTGAAGAGTTTACGCTGTTCATTCAGAGCCTTCTGCTCCTCCTTTTTATGCTTAATGCGGAGTTCTTGCATGGCATCACTGACAAGCTGCTGTATATGAAATCGGTCAAGTGTTATGGTAGCATAAGGAAAACATTGAAGGACTATCTGATGCATACCTTCAGAAAAGTCCATTGTAACCTCACGAACTTTACAACGTAAATACCAGTGTATTTTTTGTATTGCCTCTACCACATTTTCCACCTTTGTGCCACTTACAATAGCTACTAAAGCACCTTTGCGACCATGGGCATCTTTGTTGGAGATTATAGTGTATAAGTCCCCGTTTGTGAATGCAGTCTCGTCTACGCTGAGGTTTGGGCCTATATTACGTGGAAAGATGAGCCATTTCTGCGCATGAGACTGATGCTTCCAACTACGGAAATCACTAAGGTAATTCTTGTAGGCACGTTCAAACTCGTCACCTTTAATGTGATATGGTTTCTGGAGCGACCTGGCTGTAATCGGGGATGTATCCAAGGAATTCTTTTAAAAAAGCCGCAAACTCCTTCGAGTAGCGGGTTCCTTTGGCAACCATCTGCCAATCTTTCGATACACTCTTGCCTTCTGCGTCCTTCCATCGGCGACGACGCACATGGAGTACTGTACGATACTCGCGTATAGGAAAGTCGTTGATACAAGACTCCTCATAGAAGCCATTGGACATAGCACTTGGTTTATCCTTTGGCTTAATATCCTTCTCATCAAGATAAAGATGAAGACGCTGTTCTTCACCAAACTGATCTAATTTAACCTTGATTAAATCGAAGTAATCTGTCATCTCGCTAGGAAGGATAAACTTGGCTAGCGTCATATAGGGATTCTCGTTCATACAAGTACACTTTTATTAAACGACTACAAAGGTACTGGTTATTTTAGAGATTCAAACAGTCTTACTCAAATAATCAAACACAGGGTTTTACTGGTGACCCGTAAAAACGCGCTCATATCCTCGCTTTCGGGCGAGACATTGAGTGTGTCTTATATGCGTTTTGTTTTTGTGCATTCTAAACCTTTGGTAGTATAAAATCGTTATACAACTTTGCATGTAAAAAATACCATTGGTGTGTCAATTTTTTTCTCATTTTTTTGCTGTAATGAGGTCTCGGGATGCCTTCGGAATGATATCGGGATGTCTTCGGAATCTATATTGCCCCCAAAAAATGAATTTGAAGTGTGCTTGCGAATTTAAAATTATGTCAACTAAAAGTAGAAAGAAAAAAGTGGGCAAACACGCTATCTAACGGGGTATTCATTTATACATATCATCTATCGTCGACAAAGAACCGATTAAACTTACCTTGTATTACACTACTTCGCCAAGATAGGCTGCGACTCGGAAGTAAAAATGAAAGTTTTGGGACTTTCATTTTGTACTTCGCTCGCCTTGCACTAACTTTGCACTGGAATGGCTAAGTGCTACTCCGATAATTGCATATATGTTCAGAAAAAAAACAAGAAATTGGTATGTCCCCAAAGGACAAGAACCGACAGATTTCGACAAACGCATACTGAGTTTCCAGAATAAAGGTGAACTCGTGCCTACACGTAAACTAATTAAAACTCCTGAACAAATTGAGGGTATTAAACGCTCGGGTGAAGTGAATACGGGCGTTCTCGATTTGATTGAAAAGGAAATTCATGCAGGTATGAGTACGGCTGACATTGATAAGTTGGTCTATGACTTTACGGTTGCACATGGCGCAATTCCTGCACCACTTAACTATGAGGGTTTCCCAAAGAGTGTGTGTACGAGTATTAACGAGGTGGTGTGCCACGGCATTCCTTCTGAATATGAAATTCTTGAGGAAGGCGACATTATTAATGTGGACGTGAGCACTATTCTTGACGGATACTTTAGCGACGCCTCACGCATGTTTATTATTGGTAAAACTTCGCCCGAAAAAGAAAAATTGGTGCAGGTTACAAAAGAGTGCCTGCAAATTGGGGCTGAAGCTGCTAAACCTTGGGGCTTTGTAGGCAATATTGGTAAAGCAATAGAAAAACATGCTCGCAAGAATGGCTTTAGCGTGGTTCGTGACCTTTGTGGACACGGTGTGGGACTTGAGTTTCATGAGGACCCTGAGGTTGACCACTATAATACACACCAACACGGCATGTTGCTTGTGCCAGGTATGGTGTTTACCATTGAACCCATGATTAATATGGGTACACACGAGGTGTTTATTGACGAAGAAGATGGTTGGACCGTAGTGACCGAAGATGAATTGCCCTCGGCTCAATGGGAACATACCTTCTTGATGACTGAACACGGATTGGAAGTGCTTACGCATTAATGGAGAGGGCTGATTGTTCTCTATGCTTTGAGCTAACTAAGAAAAGAAAAAAGATGATTACAATTCTCGCTATAGAATCGAGTTGCGACGATACCTCGGCTGCTGTATTGCGCGATGGCTATTTGTTGAGCAACGTTACGGCAAGCCAAGCTGTGCATAAGGCCTATGGAGGTGTTGTGCCTGAGTTGGCATCGCGTGCGCACCAACAAAACATTGTGCCTGTGGTGGACCAAGCACTGAAACAAGCTGGCGTAAAGAAAGAAGAGTTGTCGGCTATTGCTGTGACTTTAGGTCCTGGACTTATGGGGTCGCTGCTTGTGGGTGTGTCGTTTGCTAAGGGGTTGGCCACTTCGTTGGGCATTCCTTTTATTGAAGCAAACCACTTGCAAGGTCATATCTTGGCGCACTTTATACAAACGAAGGATGACGAACACAAAATTCCGCCCTACCCCTTCCTTTGCTTATTGGTGAGTGGAGGTAACTCACAGATTGTAAAGGTTAATGCCTATAACAAACTGGAGATTTTGGGACAGACTATTGACGATGCCGCAGGCGAAGCAATGGATAAGTGCTCTAAGGTAATGGGATTTGGATATCCTGGTGGACCGATTATCGACAAATTGGCTCGACAAGGTAATCCGGACGCTTATAAATTTGCTAAACCAAATATTAGCGGTTTGGATTATAGCTTCTCAGGACTGAAGACTTCGTTCCTTTATTTCTTGCGCGACCAAATTAAAACGAATCCTGACTTTATAGAACAAAATAAGGAGGATTTGGCTGCTTCGTTAGAACGTACGATTGTAGACATTCTGATGAAGAAACTTGATCGGGCTGTGAAAGAAACAGGTATTAAGCATGTAGCTCTCTCGGGAGGTGTTTCGGCAAACACGGGATTGCGTAATGCTTTTAAAGAAAGAGCTGAGAAGAAGGGTTGGGATATTTACATTCCGCGCTTCTCATACACAACCGACAATGCGGCTATGATAGCCATTACGGGCTATTTTAAATATCTTGATAAGGACTTCTGTTCTATAGATAAACCCGCATACTCAAGAACTACTCTTTAAGTTTGCCTTAGGCGAATTAAAGTAGTGCTCAAAATAAGTAACGTATAAAACGAAAAAAATAAAGAAAATGGATTTAGATCTTAAACTGGTTAGTAAAGAAATCAATGAAATTTTGTGGCGCGAGTGCAAAACTCTCTCTACTGCAGAAAGTTGCACCGCAGGCCGCATTGCAAGTGTGATCACCGCAGTGCCTGGTAGCTCAAACTATTATAAAGGTGGTTTGATTTGCTACGCTGATGAGGTAAAAGAAAACCTCCTCAATGTAGACCCCAAGGTTATTGAAGAACAAACTCCCGTTTGCGAGGAGGTAGTACGCCAAATGGTAGTTGGCGCTAACAAGCTCTTTAATACTGACTATGCTGTGGCTATTAGCGGTTATGCAGGTCCTGGTGGTCCCGACGGCGGCAAGTCTGGCGTAATTGTGGGTACTATTTGGATTGCCGTAGGTAATGCCGACCGCATTGAGACTCGCATGATTGAAGAAGATAATGGTCGCGACAAGAACTTGGCTTCTGCCACTTCGGCTGCAATGCACATGTTGCTCGACTTTATCAAAGGCGAAGAAAACGACGAAATTATTGGATAAAAATCCAATAAAATAAACGAAAATGAAGTTTTTTGCACCGAAAAAGTAAAAAAACGGTGCAAAAACTTTGGTGTAAATCAAAAAGTTTGTACTTTTGCACCTCGTAAACGGGACCGCACGTCTTGACAGATGGTTAATTTAAGGACACCACCCCAAGATTACGCAACAACAAAGCCTGAAACCCAAGCTGAAAAGGAATAACGTGCAATAGCGCCCAACATCTTATCACACAACAAGAAACAAAGCGAAAGCAATGTCTAAGATTTGTCAAATTACAGGAAAGAAGGCCATGATTGGCAACAACGTTTCTCACTCGAAGCGTCGCACTAAGCGCTCGTTTGATGTAAACTTGTTTACTAAGAAGTTCTACTATGTTGAACAGGACTGCTGGATCAGCCTCCGCATTAGCGCCGCAGGTCTGCGCCTCATCAACAAAGTCGGCTTGGACGCCGCTCTTAATAGCGCCGTAGCCAAGGGATATTGCGATTGGAAAAATATTAAAGTAATCGGCTAAAACGTAGAAAACAATGGCTGGAAAGAAAGCTAAAGGCAACCGCGTTCAGGTTATCCTCGAATGCACTGAAATGAAGGAAAGCGGACTTCCCGGAACTTCTCGTTACATCACGACGAAGAACCGCAAAAACACTCCCGAACGTTTGGAGTTGAAGAAGTACAACCCCATTCTCCGCAGAATGACCATCCACAAAGAAATTAAATAAACCACAGTAAACCATGGCAAAGAAAACAGTCGCAACGCTCCAGGAAGGTAAGACCGACGGACGTTCATATACCAAGGTAATCAAGATGGTAAAGAGCCCCAAAACTGGTGCTTATATCTTTGACGAACAGATGGTTCCTAACGAAGCCGTTAAGGACTTCTTCAAGAACTAATTTGTGTTCTCCATCTTAATGTAGCAAATAAGTTCCTAGTGGAACAAATGCAACATACGGCCATCGACTTTTTAGTTGATGGCCTTTTTTTATTTGCTTTAAACCTGACTTGAAAAAACCGTAAACCTTTATCCAAAACCAACATGCTTAAAATTCTTTGTCTGAAAGGGGGCATCGGTAATCAAATTTTTGAGTACTGCCGATTCCAACAACTTATTGACCAACATCACACTTGTTTTCTGCACTATGATGCTAGAAGACTGAAGCAGCATAACAGCCAACGCATTGACCAGGTGTTTCACATTACCCTACCTCACGAACCTTTTTGGGTTAAGTTGTATGTGCTTTTGCTCAAAGTGTTTAGACGCTTTGGGGTGTTTACACGTCTTTATGATGATGAGAGGGAAGACTGTACTTTGATTGATGATTATTGCCAAAACAAAAGTGCGATTGTCAATGCACGAGATATTTTGACCTTTAAGACTGAGGCATTGACAAACGAGGCTAAAGATTTGAAAATCGAGATTGAGAAAGTGCCCCACCCCGTGGCATTGCATGTGCGCAGAGGCGATTACTTGCACCCAAGTAATGCTGCAAACTTTGGCACATGTGGCATGGAGTATTACACTACTGCCATGGAACTGATTCGCTCTAAGCACCCTGATGCACAATTCTATATTTTTTCGGACGACACGGAGTGGTGCGCACAGCAGTCGGCTTTTAAAGATTGCAAGATTGTGCAACTTAATCATACTGCCGACTACATCAGTATGTATCTTATGACCTTGTGCAAGAGCCACATTATAGCGAACTCTACTTTTAGCTTTTGGGGGGCCTTTCTAAGTCCATATCTTGATGGAATAAATATTTATCCCGCACAATGGTTTGCCAATAAAGATTGGAATAAGCCTGACTTTCTACCCGAAAGTTGGATTGCTATTTAAAGGGTTACTCAATATTTTCTAAAACTCTGATGATTTTCCATAGCAAATGCAGAACGAAAGCATTGTCGATTGCAGAAAAATATGTATCCTAAACACTAGGGTGTTCAAAATCCATAATATTTTTCTGCACTATTTCATCAGATTTTTGACGTCGATAAATTACATGGATAAATGGATCACCCCATTAGGTAGGGTGTTCAAAATCTGTAATGTTTATCTGCATGGTTTTGAGGATATTCTGATGTTGTAAATAATTGATATTCAACAATAATAAACGCATAAAATGCCTCAATTCGTGTATTATTTTAATGGATCACCCCGTTAGGTAGGGTGTTCAAAATCCATGATTTTTTCCGGCACGATTTTGTAGGATTTTGATGTCGATAAGTAGCATGGTTAAATGGGTTACCCCGTTAG
>OIZP01000803.1_pt1 | contig 18315 bp, 14 predicted proteins | sample 1588531 | NCBI WGS metagenome assembly OIZP01 (sample SAMN03283283) | human gut metagenome | biome: human-associated habitat; material: feces | host: Homo sapiens | place: Peru | collected 2012
CGGTGACATATAGCCAGTCGCGCACGTTCAGTCCCTGCCCGTACACCGGCAGCGGACGCTCGGCGAGGGCATTGATGATCATGAGCGGGATGAGCTTTTCCGGAAACTGATACGGCCCGTAGTTATTCGAGCAGCGCGAGATCGTGACCGGCAGGCCGTAGGTACGTCCATACGCGCCCACGAGCAGGTCGGCCGCGGCCTTGGAGCTGCTGTAGGGCGAGCTCGTGTGCAGCGGCGTCTGCTCAGTGAACAGCAGCTCCGGCCGGTCAAGCGGCAGGTCGCCGTAGACCTCATCGGTCGAGACCTGATGGAAGCGGATGTTTCCGTATTCGCGGCAGGCGTCCATGAGCACGGACGTGCCGATGATGTTCGTCTGCACAGCCTGCATCGGGAAGAACTCGCAGGACGGGACCTGCTTCAGGGCAGCGGCATGGAAAATGTAATCCACTCCAGGCATCGCATCCCGGATGGACTGCGGGTTGCGGACATCGCCGATGTAGAACTTGACCTTCTTGGCAGCTTCCGGGTGCTTGGCTTGAAGTTCGTGGCGCATATCGTCCTGCTTCTTTTCGTCGCGGGAGAAGATGCGGATTTCCTTGAGGTCAGAGTCAAGGAAGTGTTTCAGAACGGTAGAACCGAAAGAACCAGTACCACCAGTAATCATAAGGGTTGCGTTATCAAATGCTGACATTTTTATTTCCTCTCTTTTCTTTATTATTCATTAAAAAAGCTGAATTCTTGACGTGTTACTCTTAACACTTCAGATTTCATATCATCTTTATACGCTTTCATGTCATACGGCAACCTATTTTTCTTGCACTTATCTGCGTATTCTTTTGTTGTTTCAATGAAGTGGGCCGGTACCCCCCCCCAGACTTCTCCGGGCGGTACGGATCTAGTTACCACACTTCCAGCCGCCACAATAGAATTGGGACCAATTTCAACCCCTGGCAATATTGTTGCTCGCATACCAATAAAGCAGTTATCCCGTATTACGACAGGTGCAAATTTGAAAACATCTTTATATTCCTCTGTATCTCGAAATAAAAATGTTGCCGCATCGTGAGTGCTAAATTTAACATCAGCCGATAGAAGAACGTGATCTCCTATTTGGATAAGCCAAGGTTCACTGCCCCAACTAGGGTTACCAGTAAATCTGCATTCTTTTCCAACCTTGACGCCTAGTTTACGCGCATATTCAATTGGATTTCTCCGAGCCATTCTATCGGCTATTTTTGAAATAACACCCACTTTGCCTATCCTCCATATCGTAATTGACTCAAGCCTTCCATTTGCCGGGTTGCAACTTTCCTTTAGGCTCTGTCCTTTTTCATATCCTTGTTTTGTTTCAGGTAATGAATGCCGTACACGGCCGTTGCAATGAAAATAACCGCCGCCACTGCATAACGTACAATCGCGTAATCATAAATCGAAATTGCAAAAAGCGAAACGATAAGTGTCATAATTGAAATTGCAAGAATCAGTTTGTTATCGTACACAAAATCGACTTCTTTTATATGCTTTTTAAATTCCCGATTTGCCCATATCGACAAAAGCAATGCCATAACAATGTAAGAAATCAGCGTTGTGTAAGCCGCAGCCATATAACCATATGCGTTAATCATGATATAGTTCAATACCACATTAAGCGCGGCTGCAATGGCAGATGACACCATAACCATCTTTGTTTTCTTAAGATATACCAGAATGTCCGAATACAGATTTGAAACTGCAATAAAGTAAACTCCACCGGCAATTGGAGGCATTATGTATATGCCTTTGTAGTATTCTTCAGTCGCAAGAATTCGAACAATTTCCGGTGCAAGGTACACTAACAAAATAGCCACCAACGAATACATTCCAAGCATCGACATCGACAGTTTTTTAATCTTGCTTTTGGGATTCTCCATATTTTGATATAAATACGGTTCAAAAGAAGCATTGATTGCCGTCCAAACCATCAGTGAAAGCGAACTCACCGTATACAATGTGCTATAGACGCCAACAGCTGAATTACCAACCATTTTGCTAATCATAAGACGATCCGAAACACTCAAAATCTGAGAAGCAATCGAATAGCCAATCAGTGGCAAACTCAGTTGAAGTGAGAACTTCCAATATTTTGAAGAGTAAAAGCAACGCCCTTTCAGGAAAATGGAAAGCCAAATAACAAAAGCGACGCCATAGATAATTGAATAATTGGCAAAGAGCCGAACGCTTGCAATATCGGAAAATCCAATACTATTTGCATATAAAACAGCTGCAACCGCTAAGCCAGACGCCGCTACCGCCGAAAGCACTGTCATCGTACCTGATAGCTTATAGCGATATTCAAATCTCTGTCGCGAGAGCCAAAAATCTCTAGCTGGTGCAACAAGCAATCCTATCAGAAGCAATATCATCAGGTGTGTCGGAAGTCCTGTTATATTGTTCCAGAACGAGGGTGCAACAAAATAAAGAAGTGCCAGCCCAATTGCAACAATAGATGTTAGGGAGAGTACCGAAGATACATATTGATCGCGCTCTTTCTCAAACTCACGCAACGCAATAGAAAATCCACCCGACGTTAAAGCCAACGTTGAAACAACTGTTATCATTGAATACCACGAGCTGTATAAATTGACCACACCCACTTGATCTGTAGTCATAATTCTGGTAAAGATCGGGGTGGTAATAATAGCAAGTCCTCGTGTAAAAACAGTTGCAAACAAATATACTATTGCTGATTTAAACCCGACTGGTATTGAAATTTTTGATTTCTTTTTTTCCATAAATGAAGGCGGTCCCTCTCTTATTTTCTGAGTAGTATGTAATCATTGAATATTTGATACTGGTGGCAACACCCATAATAATACATCACGGTGCAGCCCAAGTTTTCATGATGCCATTTCTTATAATCCGGGTCAAAACAGATTGCGAGCTCACCTCTTTGACCAGTAAACACCAGCATATCATCGAGCTTTTGGAAATAATAACATGGCTCAGTTGCCTCATACACACATTCAAAGTGGTTTCTATTATCTATTGCATCAAGTTTTCCAACAAACACACCTATAGAGCTTCTCGATATCCCACTAAGACTACTGTCATTGACTGCATTGCGCTCTAGCGTGTCATGATCTGACGCATAGATCAAATCTCCTGCAGACGAATCATTCAGAATTGCGCCCATTGTTCTTTGAACAGAGTCATTTTTTGTATTAATTCTCCTGATGGTCAATTCTTCACTTGCGTCAGTAATAGAGTAAGTATCAGCTTTTTTCTGTTGCAGATACAAAAGCCATCCATTTGGATAGATTTCTCCCGTACCAATGATCCACCCATCTTTTAAGGTATTGATATGGTGGATGTGTCTACAAGGCAAGGTTGGCTTTGCACTGGAAACCAATTCATATAGTTCAAAGCAATGATCATCAACCACTTTAACCTTAAATTGGAAGCCATTTCTATTTCCGTTCTCATCTACTCCATCTGCAAGCATCCAGTCAATCGCATGAGGTTTGATTTTCTTGCTGCACAGTGCAATAATATTTCCCGTTGTAAGGCCGTGTGGTGTTTGTGTAATAACTTTTACTGTATCGCCTTTTTGTAATTGCGACACCATACCTGATTCATTCCATTTGAATCGTGTCCTTACAGTCCCATCCACCGTTTCAGGCAAAAGCACTGTTCTCTTACAGATAGTTATATTGCTATCAGTGCAATCTACATCACCCTCTATCCTTATTTTATTTCCAAAGTTTGTTCCCCAAGCGTTACTATGACCCTGTTGAAATTCATACTCGCCTATGTCACTAAACTCGTATTTACAATACCACTGTCTTCCGCCGTCACTGGACGCAAAAATACAAACTCTGACCCCTTCTTCAACATTGGAACAGTATGTCCCAATCAGGTTCATTTTGTCATTTCTGGTTCCTGTTCCAATAAAGCGAAAGGCATTAGCCTGGAGTGTCTGTGAGTATCGGTAGAAACGCGAACACAGTTTCGCTTCGCCCCCAATAGACACCTCCTTGCTCTTTCCAAATCCACCATTTCCATATGTATCGTGGTAGCTTGAATCTGAATTTACACAAGGTGTATAAGAATAGCAGCGGTTTGGTAGCCCCGGATAATAGCATTCACATTCCGAAACATTATTATGAGGTGCTGGATGTTTTCTCCCCGGCAGATCCCAAACAACACTTTCTTCAAATTTGATGCTATCTCCGGATTTTGAAAAGCCTTCACAGGTTTTATTTCTTGCCGGCTTGTTATGATAAATTTGGCCTTTATCTGTAAAAATGCAAAGTCGAACATCTTTAACATAGATGTCCTGTTTTACAACACGCATATACGGAAGCAAAAGGCACTGCATAAAATTGCTGCCTTGAATCAAACCGGGAAAGTTTCTATCACACAGTTCAATGCGATAATTAAGAAAAGGGGCTCGGACATTTGGAATGTAAAACAACGTGTTCCCTCTTCGCTTTACCACAATATCGCCATATGCCGCGACCACAGAAGCTGCCTTCACTGGGTGTTCAAATACTGCATACTCTTCTGTGTCAATAATTCTTTTATAGCCCAGAAAACTGCGCGGGTTTGATTTCATCGCACATCTTGTACCAATTAGTTTTGCGGCATTTTCTTTTGTCAACTTTGCAGTAATCATCTTCCTCCTCCTTCCGTACACTGTATCAATCACGGTTTCATATTGACAGCTCTATCCAAAACGCCAGTGTACAACTCACCAACAAAAAGCTGCTTTGCCGTCTCTATTGCGTGTTGTTTCATAGCATCAATCGAACCTTCATCCAATAAAAAAATTCGTTCAATGGCCTTCATAATGGATACAGAATCGCATCCTTCAATTTTTACACCGTTGAAACCATCTTTAATGATTTCATCAGCACCACCAACTGCATTACATATAACAGGAATTCCTAGTGATAGACTCTCAGAAAGCTTCGTAGAAAAACCTGCTTTTGCATACCGAAGATTCTCTCGAAAGAGAATGCTGAAGTCTGCTTTTTCAATCACCTTCACGCATTCTTCATGAGGAACACGACCATACGCGATGATGCCAATTTTCTCCGGATCATCGATTTGCAAAAGCGTTTTAACCTGCTCTTTTGTCACCCCAACGATATCCGCAACAACCCTTACTTGGTCATTGTTTATGTCCTTGATTGCGATTAGATACGGAAGAATCAAGTCCTTTTGCGCCGGCGACCCCGCATATACCAAATGGCGAATCTTATGAGATGTTGGCATGATTTCAGATTTGATGCAGTCAATAATAGGCGGTATTTCAATCACATTCTTACAGCCTTGTGACCGATAGTATGCTGTAAGGAAAGGGCTAATGGATATAATAAAATCCAGCTTAAAATCCATAGTCCTGATACGATAATCCACGTTTTTTGCAACCACATAATTCAACTTTTTAGATTGTGATAACTCATACCACTCTGTTACATCAGCGCCAACTGTAATCCCGCGTGGGCGGCAAAAAGAAATTATCTTTTTTGTCAGCCTCTCTTTTTCATTATAGACAATGACTGCATCCGGCTTTTCCTTCGCAATGGTGTCCATGATGGCACGGAAGTCAGTACAGCCACAAATTATATTTCCTGCATTCTTTACTCTTGACTTCGATTGCCCCTTTACAATATAACGGAATCCATCATACTCAATTTCATCGTCCTTTTTCGGTGTCGACTGACTTAAGCATAAAAAAACGACCTGATTCCCCGCTTTTCGTAACACCTTAGCAATTTGGTATACTCTAATTCCTGCTGCTGTTTCAGGCAGTCCAGACCAACCAACATATATAACCTTTGCCATTCCTTCTATCCTTCCTAACAGCCAGTAGCTGTTTTCTCTTCATTGAAACAAGCCACATATAAAGCGAAAAAGAACAAGACAACATCTGTATAATTATTCGTCAGGGATACTGCAACACATATCATTAACAACACACACTGATATCGTCCTACCACTCCCCTCTTCACCTTATTGGCAAAGGAAAATATCGGAACAATATAGTATAGAACTACACTCAAAATCCCTGCTGGAATGCCAAAGAGTACAGCAAATCTAAGCGGTAATTCGTGCGGATCTATTCTCCGAGATAGTAGGCCTTCGAATGAAGCTCCACTACCCCAAACGGGATTTTCAAGGATAAACTTATATCCCGCCTCTCTTTTTTGAACTCTAGTAAGAATCGAGTTTCCTAATGTAGTTGCCTTATTGAAAATGCTTCCAAAAAGTACATTTATTAAATCCGATCCAAAAAAAGCCAAAAATGCCAACAATAATAGAGTCAAAAACTTCAAAATTGAGCTGAGTGTATCTTTTCTTGCAACATACCAGAATAGTATTAGGCCCGCAGCAATTCCAATAATAGGTCCTTTCATACCCGAATTAAACCAAAGTGATATAGCACAGAAGGCTAGAATCCCCCAAAGGATTTTGCGCTTTCCATTCTTGTTATTCATAAAGTTAGCCATTCCTACAGCAATGCCAACTCCACCAAAAAAACCTGTATCATTTGAATTGTGAAAATATGCCAACTGATTAAACGCATATTTGTTTAAAAACATCTGCGTAAAATTAGAAAAGCCCGCTATCCCGGCATCGTACAACGATGTGTTATCATTTAAATAATTGCTCGACTTTATAACATTCATAACATCGATTCCTGCTAATGGAAGATATATTACAAAAAAAGCAAGCAGCACATGAATAACAACATATAGTTCGAGCAACCGCTTTATATCAGTTCTTTTACTGTTTAGCATTAGAATGATTAGATATATAGGTGACATTTGTTCGAGCCAAACATTAAGTGTTCCAATGTAAAACATTTCTGTAGAGAACGACTTTTGGAAAATAACAACCGCCATCCATAAGCACATCAGAAAATAGCTTGTTGTCCTCACAAACAGCCTTTTTTCAATGAATCGGCTATTATAAATCGACATTATCAATGCCAAAATCAGGAGAAGCTGCATCACAAAGCTGTACTGCCCAAATCCAGTTGATAGAAAGCTTGCAATCCCATACGCATCAGTAGAAGAAGCTGTCAGACCATAATATAAAACAAAAATCGCTGGATTACTTATAGCTAACCAGCCACCCATAGCGATAACTAGCAAAGAAATTGCACCAATCATTTTTTTTCCCCACCACAACTTAATACCTGAATCCAAGCATCCACTATAATGCTTTTACCGGTGCGTATTCTTACGTCAAGAGCTTTGCACCCAAATTTTTTTGCCAGTTCTCTATCAACTAGTAGCCTAACCATTTGTTGCGTTAATTCGTTTGAATCGCCGCATGGAACAATTACCCCACTAACATCATTATCAATCAACTCCCTTGCCCCACCCGGTGAACAGTCAGTAGAAACACACGGCAGTCCTACTGCCATCGCTTCAATCAATGCATTTGGAACGCCCTCATAGTCTGAGCTCAACACAAACAGCGAGGCATCCTTAATGCACTCCTGAATGCCCTCCTTTGCCCCGGGTAACATCACACGCTTTTGAAGCCCCAACTGCTTTATGTGGGACTCTAGTTCCCCTCGAAGACTCCCTTCTCCATATATAACCAGATTGTAATCAGGGAATTCATCAGCAATTAACGAAAATGCCTCTATTAACAACTTCTGGTTCTTTTGTGGTTCCAGCCTTCCTACCGAGACTATTTCCTTCTTCTCATTTGAAAAATCATGCATCGGAAATGCCGACGTATCCAGTGGATTCAAAATCACAACACTTTTTTTCTGTACTTTCGGAGGGTAACATGCCTGTGCCCCCTTTGTTTGAAACACAATTTTATCCGCCCTGTTTTCAACGATCTTCCGGTAAACTTGATCAATCAGACGTTGATTCGTTCGATTCGGATCATTGCGTTCTGAATAAATCAGCGGTATATGAAGCCCTGTAATTGCTAATGCAGACAGTGCACACAAATCGTTATAGAACGAAATTACCACATCCGGTTTCCATTCTTTGCAGATTTTCCGCACAGCCCTTATGATTGCCACCTGACCAATTTGGGCTTTTTTTACATCTTTATAGCAGCTAACAACTATTACCTTATCAGATAAAGGATACTTGCTTATTGCCTCTGTTCGAGTCACCAATATCTTCGTTTCACTCCCCTTTTTCCCCAACTCGTTTGCAAGAATACTCGTTACACGTTCTGCACCGCCAAAGAGCATTCCCGCAGATACAAATAAGCATCTCATTCTTCTATTCCCCACTCAGTTTTTATATATTTTAATGTACTCATCTGCCATTGTTTTTGCAGAGAAGTCTTCCGAACGTATTTTTGCCGCCCTTCCAAGACAAGTCCTTAATTCAATATCACTGTACAGCATCTCAAATGCTACCTCAACCGCAATGTCATTAGGCTCAACAAGAAGCGCATTTTTTTCGTTTTCCAGCATATCGGGAATTCCTCCAACATTGCTTGCTACTATCGGAAGACCTGTCCCCATTGCTTCAATCAGCGTCATTGGAACGCCTTCATACTCGGAAGGCAAACAAAAGATATCTGCCTTGTTCAAATAAGGGTACACGTTCGGCTGAAGACCTAAAAACTCCACCTTATCAGCCACACCAAGTACTTTTGCAAGTTCCTTCGTTTCTTTGAGAAGTTTGCCTTCACCAAGGAGCTGCAAATTAACATTTTTGTGCTTTTCTGCAAAGGCAGCAAAGGCTTGCAATAGAACCTTATGATTTTTCACCTTCATAAAGCGTCCAATGTGAACAACAGTGAACACGTTCGAGGTCTCATAATTATTCTTTTCAATACACTTAGATAGGTCAATGCCATTACAAACAACGGGTATTAAGCTTCCCTGTAATCCGTAAACCTCACGAATTGTTTTCTTGACTTCGTTGCTAAGGGCAACCGGCACTACATCACAATGCCGATACATAAATGTATTTATTTTCTTTCCCAAAGACCCTTGCTCCTTTTGAGCCATACTGTGCACTGTGTGTACTCTTCTCTTGACTCCTGCTAATACCGCTGCAGGCAGTGCATACTTTGATGCGTAGATATGTGTATGTACTACATCGGGTCTTTCTTCTCTGAACAGTTCTACGAGCTTCATTAAGATTGTAGGATCAAATCCAGGTTTCTTTTCAAGAAACACAATGCGAACCCCATTCTTCCGAAGCCTTTCAGTAATTGCAGTCTGCTCTGAATACAAACTGACTGCAATCACCGTTTCACCAGCGTTTTTTAACGCTACACAAAGGTTTTCACACATTATTTCAGCTCCGGCAAGTCTAAAAGCCGGTATAACCTGTATAATCTTCATCCGCTCGTTCTCCATCAAACCTTATAAGTAATATATCCTTCTGTGGCATTCTCTCGCGAAATGATCTTTCCCGGGTTGCCCACAACAACCGAATGCGAGGGAACATCAAAATTCACGTAGGCATTTGGCGCAATCAAGACATCATCACCAATTACTATTTTACCTACCACAACTGCATTCGACCCTATCCAAACTTCATCCCCAATAGTCGGAACACCGTTTCGCTTCCCACGGTTTTCTCTTCCTACTGTACAACCCTTGTTCAAGTTACAGTTCTTCCCAATTAGAGCTTGCGGATGAACATTTATATTGTGTGCATGACCAATATAGAGCCCTTCACCGATATCACTTGATAAAATCTCAAGACCATACTTTCTACTTGCACGCAAGGACTTTAACATGAACAGCACATTTCTTTGAGAACGAATATGAAGTAGGTATCTCAAATCATATCGAGTAATCAGATCAAGCCATGACCGGATTCCCCATTTTTTTCCGGTCATTCGGTAATAATCCGCCCTGAATACTGCGTTCAAATTACACTACTCCCATCTCTTTAATGATTTGCTTAATAACATGCTCTTCGCTGTAAGATTCGGCTTTTTTGAGGCAATTCTTCTTCATTTTCATCATATCCGATTTATGATTTATGGCATAAGCAATTTTCGGTTTCAGTTGCTCTGGCTGCTCAAAGTCATAGATCAACCCCGTATAGCCATCTTTTAACATCTCATCACAATACTGCCATCTACGTGCAATGACCGGTACTCCAGCAGAGAGTGCGTCGATAATAGTTCCGGGAATTCCCTCATGCTTCCAATGTGTCGGAAAGAGCAATGCGTAATAGTCTTTTAACGCTTCAACGCTTTCATTTGCCGGAATGACACCACAGTACCGACAAGTTGCGTTTTGACCGAGTAACGCATTTAGATGCATCATGTAGGCTTCTTCAGCCGGTCCGTAGATATCCAGCGATACTACTTCTCTTTGATACTCGTCATTGATTTCTCGAACTGCATCTATCGCATCCTCGATGCCCTTTTCCTTCATCACTCGACTGAACGTACAAAACTTATACGGTTCATCGTACTCTTTTCGCAATTCTGTTTCCTGCATCGTCCTCAATTTTTTGAAATTAGGAAGGTAGATTGCGTTTTTTACTCCAAGTTTCTGTAATTGATCTGCAAGTTCGATGCTCTCCATCCAGTTTCCCTTAAACGAGGAAACATACTTTTTCCATTTTGGTTTTTCTCCGACTTCCCTTGCAAGTCTACCACCAATACCATAATGATAAACGTCTTTATTCATATATCGGCTCATAAAGCTCAAAACTGGGAACAGTACCTTCCTCCCATTTGACGAAAGCAGAACGATATATTTTTTGTCTCTTAGAACCCCATTCAAAAACTGCGCCATGAAGATAAACGGATTCTTCTTAATGTAGTATGTATCAATCCGATCGACATCTTCGATTCCGTATCTCCTAAGCGCATCATAAATTGCAATGGTCTTGACTGTTTGACCATCATTAAACTTTTCATTGCCTCCAAAGTGGCCAATAATGCCAATTCTCATTACTTTTTCCTCTCTCAAATTTTCAATTTATTTCCCATCTCATCCAGGAAGCTCTGCGGAAAGTTCGGGAATACGCAACAGTCTGGTGAGAATGTCAGTTCTCCAAACAAGACCTTTCCATTTCTTTCATACAGGTCAACTCTTACAAAGTCGAAATCTTTCGATAGAATCCGTGCAATTTCCACCATACGTTCAAACGTTTCTGGCTTGGGAGTTGTACCATCTCCAGGAAGTTCTTTTTTATGCGGAATCATCCCTTTGATTTGCTTCCAATTCATATCGAACATATCAAAGCTCAGGCTCATACCATTATCGCCATCGGTTTTCCTATCATAGACAGTCAGAACGAACAACGGTTCTCCATTTGCGCAGTGGAATTTATAATCGGTCAACTGCGCTGCGTCTGCCAAGAATTCTTCAGCATAGATTCTGTGCGGGATGGTCAGATAATGTGGTTCCATCGAATATGCGCCATAGGTCGTCGCCAACCAACGCGACATCTCCGCTTTGCACTTTTCCCTGTCAAGTTGCTTCTTATCTGCCACCAAATAGTTCATCTTGCATCCGTGCGTTGCTTTCAGAGCAAAGCTATCTGGAAGGCTGTCAAAATCAACGTCCTCAACATTTTCCCAAGGTCCGCCAACCACCGGAATCAGAATATCCTCCAATCCTTTCTCACGGATGTAGTCACGAACCGCATACTTATCAGTACACATGGATGCCAACGAAGACTGCTTATGTAATTCAACGTAAGTGACTTTGTCTGCCAAAGAAGTCGGATTCTTTAAATTGAGAGTCCTGTGGAATCGCAACCGAGTATCAAACTTTTTAGCAAAATCCACACCAAACACATGGCTCATTGTAACAAGCATTTTTCCGTAGATTACCTTAATGTTCATCTTTCATACTCCATTCTTTTTTATACAAAGATGGAATATGAACCGTCCGACTTAGATCTGCAGCAATTTGCCCATCTCTAAATCAAACTTGTCCGAAAGGTACGGAAAAACACAATGCGCCGGGGAGAATGTCAGTTCTCCGAAATAGACCTTTCTCTCAAGCTCATACAAGTCCACTCGTACAAACTTGAAGTCTTTTGACAGGATTTTAGCTATCCGAATCATTTCATCTAGGTTTTCCGGTTTCGGTAATTCACCATTGCCGGGATGCTCCAACCCAGAAGAAACAATTTCAGGAATCGGCTTCCAATCCATGTCAAACAGGTCTAATGTCACCTGCATCGCTTTGTCGCCGTTACTCTTTCGGTTGCTACACGTTAGCACAAACTGCGGTTCCCCATTAAGGCAATGAAACTTGTAGTCCACAAGTTGATCTGCCTTTTCAAGATACTTTTCAATGTAGAACCGGTGTGGAATCTCAATGTAATGAGGCTCCATCGAGTATGTTCCGTATGTAGTGTCCATCCATCTTTGGATTTCTTTTTTACACTTTTCTGAATCAAACTTAGACTTGTCCGGCACAAGGTAATTCATCTTGCAGCCATGAGTTGCCTTGATTGCAAAACTGTCGGGTAGCTCAGTCAAGTTGATATCTTCAAATCGAGTGTACCCCCCCCCCATAAATTGGAACGAGGATATCTCCTAAACCCTTATTCGTAACATACTCTCGCACTGCATATTTATCAGTGCAACTGGCCGCCAAGGGAGACTGCTCATGCAGCTCAATGTAAGACACCTTATCAGAAAGCGTCTGCGGATTCTTCAGATTCAGTTTCTTATGATCACGAAAAAGCGTATCAAACTTCTTCGCATTATCAATTCCAGCGACTGCCGTTATACACGACAGTAACCCGCCATATAATTCCTTCTTATTCATTTGAAAGGAGTCCCTCCTTCTCAGGTTTTCTCATTTTCTCTGACGATCACTCTCGGCTTGTTCATAACCACTGTACAATTATCCGGAACATCATCCACTACGATTGCGTTTGCTCCAATTCTCACATTATTGCCGACATGGACATTTCCGATAATTTTCGCACCTGCACCAATTAAGCAGTTGTTGCCAATGGTTGGTGCCCCCCCCCCCGAGAATTTTGGAGGTCATTCGAGCCAATCGTAACCTGCTAGTAAATCACACAACCCTCGCCGACATTCGCTCTCTGTGAGATGAAAATCCCGTAAAAGCCATGTGGCGTTGCAAAGCGGTTGATATCAGGCAAAATAGGAATGCCCGCACCATAATGCTTTCTGATAATCTTACAAAGATAATTTTCTAAGCAATGTTTCCCGGGGCGTTTCAAAATTTCCTCTCTTGCCATCCAGAAGGCATCAACATCCCCCAAGCCAAACAACGCCTTAGTGTATCTCAGTGGATTCATTACACTTTCCTCTTATCAATACCCATTCCAGTGCCCTTGACCCAAGCCCAGCAGCCAAGTTCGTACAGGCTGCGAACCACATTGTGCCCTTCGATTTCATGATAGAGCTGCCAGTGGTACTTTGCCTGTTTCAGCTTATTGCTGGACACCGAGCCTGCACGACCCATGCGATATGTTCCAAGAACTTCCTCCATCCCGTAGCAGTAATCCGTCTTTTTCAGAATCTTGAGCCACAGGGCAAAGTCGTTTCTCTTTTTAATCGGAGGCACCTCGAACTTGCCAAGTGCTTCCTGATCGTACATCACTGATAGATTACCGATTGGATTGGACAGCCGAATCATCTTTTTGTAGTCCGTTTTCTTCGGAGGAATGAAAACCGTGTGCAGGTTGTTTCCAGCCTCATCCATCCATCCGTAACCCGTTGCACTAAACTTTGCGCCAGTCTGCTCCATAAAGGCGATCTGCTTTTCCAGCTTGTCCGGCATCCATAAATCATCGCTGTCCAGAAATGCAATATACTTTCCCGTTGCCCGCTTCATAGCCTCCGTCCGGGCAACCGCTGGTCCCCCATTCTGTGGAAGAACATAGTAGTGGATATTGGGATACTTCTCCAAATACGGCTTCAACACTTCGGCAGTGTTATCGGTGCTGCAGTCGTCCACAATCTGAACCTCCCAGTCTGTAACCGTCTGGGCAATCACAGAATCAAGCGATTGCAAAATAAACTTGCCGCAGTTGTAAGTTGGCATAATCACACTAACTAGCATTCTATCGTTCCTCTCCGCATATCAAAGATTACAGCCCAGACTTAATCTCAAAGAGTCTGATCCTTTTATTCCTTATAAAGCTCTACTAATCGTCCTCAGCAGTGTGAGCCACATTGCCGCTATGTCTCTTGTACCGCCACAATGAACGTTGCTACGGTAACCGCTGTCTTTAGTCCTGATGACACTATCACTCGCTACGGTAACTCCTGCCTTTATTCCATGTTCCACTCATCCACGCTACGGTAGCTCCCCTTCTTATGCCGGATTACACCACAGGAATGAGCATCTCTGCGACCTTGTGTTTATCATCATCTTGCTCACAGCCGACTTGTTATCTCCAAGACCGAGATGAAATCGCAGATGATGTTATCATCACTCAGCTCCAAAACCGTTATGTGATAATCGCCACAGTGCCGGTAATGTCATCACAGTGCCATCTGGCATAAACCCACGAACTACGGTCGCATCCATAAAAGTGCTTTTTCGGGGCATAAACGTCTCAATTCAACCTCATTTTGCCCGCTCACGCCCATAGTCTCGGCATTTTGCACTATCATGAGTGCTATATCGCCCCCATGCAGGGCAATCTGCCGATTTCTCGGCTTGACGCTACTGTAAGAGCTGCATTTATGCCTGACTCCGCTCTGGAATTTCTTCCAATTTTTAGCGTCTCAAAATGTACAAGACCATCGATGTTTAGTGGTTTTCTCCACTCATAGCCGTGGTCTGTCCTTCCTCTACGCCCTCAGTACTCTCCGGCATAAACAGGATCTTCACGGTCGCCAGCATGATTTTCAAATCCTCAATCAGGCTGGGATGTGCAATGTACATCAAATCCATCTGCAGTTTATCGTAGGGGGTGGTGTTATACTTGCCATACACCTGCGCATAACCGGTCAAACCAGCCTTTGCTTGAAGCCGCAGCGCAAATTCCGGCATCTCTTCGCAATACTGGGCGGCGATCTCCGGGCGCTCCGGACGAGGGCCTACAATGGACAGATCACCTTTTAGAATGTTGAGTAACTGAGGCAGTTCATCCATGCGGCAAGCGCGGATGATATGGCCGACCTTCGTGATACGGTCATCCTTGTCGCCAGTGGAAAGACGCGCCACACCATCTTTTTCGGCATCCACACGCATGGAGCGGAACTTCAGAATCTCAAACTGCTTACCATCTTTGGTAAGGCGAACCTGCTTGTAAAAGGCCGGACCACCATCGGACTTGACTGCAATGGCTGTAATCAGAAGCAACGGACTGAGAATCACCAGTCCAGCCAACGAAACCACAATATCCATCAAACGCTTTACAAACAGATACTCCGGGCTGGCCATGTACCGTCCCACCCGCAACATCGGCAGGTGGAACATGTGCATCGGCTGTGCGCCACTCATAATCACATCGCCCACACGAGGGATGACGAACACATTGATACCCTGCCCGATGCAATATTTCAGGATGATATTGCGCTCATGGCTATGGACACCACTGATGAATACGCTCTGCATTTCATCCAGTAGGCTCAGGTCGTTCAGGCATTCCTCAACGTTCAAGGTCATCTTGACATCGTACTTCTTTGAAAGGCCATATTCATTGATGAGCTTTTCCAAGCCATGACGGACATCGTAGACCACTGCGGTGGGCTGAGGCGGATAGGTCCGGAAATACCAGCTATTGGCGCATCTTGCCCACAGAGCTGCCATCACGACCTGCCCGGCAATCGCCGCAATGCCCGGCAGAAGATTGCAGAGCCGCCGAGACATTAGGCAGATGACAATGTACAGAATGCCGTCTGTTGCCATCGCTGCTAAGATTTGACCGTAAAGCAGTTCAGAAATGCGTTGCAGCGACATCCAGAACGCATCGTAAACTTTGCCCAGCAGGAAAAACAGCACCGCAAACAGACCGATCATGGCCCAGTTGCCTCTCCAGCCAAACTTTGCATAGACCTGATACGAGTAGTACAGCTCCCAACAAAGTGCAAACGGAATCGTAATCATCACCAAATCAATGACCTTTACGATCTTCAACATCACATCATGCTGAAACTTTGACATAATCCTCTCCAATAACTCCTTTAGCTTTTCTTTTTACGTTTTACGCAACTTCTCCGACCCACATCACACCAACTGTTTGGGTCGCGCTATCAACTACACAAACCGACATCTTCCCCCATTTTGTGGTTAGCCGAAACATTCAGGTCTCTGTTTTCCCACCTAGGCCTCTGCGCCAACTCCAACCGGTGTGTTCTCGAATCCGCTTTCTCCCACCGCATCCCGATTTCATCCAGCTTTGCAATCCGTTCCTCTGTCAGAACAGCGCAGCTTTTTTCAGGATTATGACGGGTATACCGCTGCCGCTTGACCCAATTTCCGAGGTTGTAACCGCCCGGCGACACATAATCAGCCGGGACGTTCAGGTCGCCGTGGGCATCAAAGTAACGCCTTGCTTCCTGATATCCTTCGTTCCACTGGCGGTCATTGCGGTTGCCCCAGTACATCCCGATTCTGTTGAGCCGTTCAACCTGTTCGTCCGTCAGTTTTCCTTTCGGGTACGCCCATTGCTGGCTTGCGACCCACTGTCCCAGCCGTTCACCAGCCGCTGTCACATAGGAACGTGGGATATTCAGGTTGCCGTTTTCCTCATAGTAAGCCGCAGCCAGCGCATAAGCCTTTTCCCACTTGGCATCAAAAACGCTCCACACCATACCGATCTCATCAAGCTGCGCGATGCGTTCTTCCTTCAAGCGGCCATTCAGCTTTTGCTGCCGGGTCTTGAGGATCCACTGTCCCAAGGGATAGCCGTCCGGGTCTACATACTTTCTGGCCACCATCAGGTTCCCGTAGGTGTTGTGGTATTTCTTTGCGACCTCAAATCCGTGCTGCCACGCAATTTCCTTCCGGTTGCCCCAGACCATGCCAATGCTGTCCAGCCGTGCGATTTGCTGTTCGGTCAAGTTCCCCGGAATCTGTCCCTCTCGCACCCGGCGCTGGGTGACCAGCCATACACCAAGGCTCAATCCCGCCGGTGTGGTATAACGCTTTGGAATATTCAGGTTGTCATGCTCCGCATAGTAAATGCTTGCTTCCGAAAAATAATGGTCCCAACTAGATGATAAGCTTGCTTGCAGCCGCTCAAACAGCACCCGGCAGTCATGCACCTGCTCGACAACTTCAAACCGCTCTGTGACGATCTTATCGCCCTCACCGTTGGCATTCAGGCGGTAGACTGCCTCCTGCATCTCGCCTTGCAGACCCGCAATGCTGCATAGTCCTTCGAAGTTGTTGACAACATCGAGGATAAGTGGAGTGGAATTATCCCCAGCGGTCAGAGCCCGGCCAATCTGCTGCTTGTAGATGATGGGTGAAATGGTGGGCCGGAACAGGATGACACCTGAAATGCCTTCTACATGGACGCCCTCGTTCAGCATATCGATGCAAAACAGCAGCTTCAGGCGGTCACTTTCATCGGCCTTGAAGTCGGCAAACGCCTTGTCTGTACCGGGGTCATCCGAGTAGGCTTCGTAGACCGCCACTTCCGGGTTGACCCCGGCGAACCACTCCGGCACATGAGAGATCATTTCGTCCATGTGCTCCTTGTTGGCGCAGAACACGATGTACTTTCCAGACTTATTCGTGATATGATGAGCGAACACCTTATCTAATCCATCTGCTTGTTCCAAGGCGCGGCGCAGGGCATCCAGATATTTTTGATTCACATCCTGAATGCCGGGAGAACGCAGATTATCCACTCTTGTCTGATAACGTGCCAAGTCTTTCTGGTACTGATAGACGGTGGTCACATAGTTCGGAGTAGGCAAAATACCCCTGACGATTGCTTCGCCAAGGGTCATGTCGCTTGCAACACGGCCATCAAAAAGCTCTTCGGCCATGTCACGGTTATTATCCAGATATCGGATGTTTGTCGCCGTCAGCCCCAGCAGTTTTACATCCGGGCATAACTTTAACAAAGCCACCGTGCTTCCGCCCCAGCATTCTGCGCCGGCACGGTGGAATTCGTCCAATATGATATAAGAGGGCTGAAGTCCTGCGATTTCTGCAAGCTGGCCTTCGGTACAGCACATCAGCTTCGCATAGGTGTAAAAATGGACGTTCGCCAGCGGAAAGTCCGGATCGTTCCTTTTCAGGCTCTCCAGCTGTGTCTTGAAGATATATTCACTGGGAGAAAGCCAGATCACGACCTTTTCCGGGTTGTCCTCGATCAGCTTGAACGCAATGTAGCTCTTTCCGGTGCCTGTCGGATGAACAATGGCAGCCTTGCCGTACTGCTCCATCATCCGAATCGCCGCATGATA
>OIZP01000809.1_pt1 | contig 18244 bp, 30 predicted proteins | sample 1588531 | NCBI WGS metagenome assembly OIZP01 (sample SAMN03283283) | human gut metagenome | biome: human-associated habitat; material: feces | host: Homo sapiens | place: Peru | collected 2012
TTCTTTTTCTGCTTCGTCTCCTGTGGGCGAAAGCGCCGAGGCCATTTCCGCCATATACATGGCAAGGCTCATCCCTTCGATGGAAGACGAGATGCCATGGAAGACGTTTTTGACATCCGCCTCTCGCACTGTATACATATTCCGTCCGGGGACAAGCACGAACTCCGAGTAACAAAAAAGCCCGCAGGCGCTGAACAGTTTGCTTTTCAGCCGCAGGCTGCTCTGCGCAGAGGCCGAGATGACTCCCAGCCCCGGCGTCAGAAGCGTGATGATCCGGTCTGATTCTTTATACCGGGTCTCTTTCAGGACAAGGCCCGGGGTCACAATGGTATCCATCTGTTTTTTCTCCTGCCGGGGCGGTGAGCCGCTGCTGAGCGAGCTGCCGCCTGTAGTCCAGATAACACAGAATATCACCGGTGCAGGCAAACGTCTGCCAGCTGAGTTCCACATCCATCGGACAACGCTCCTTTCCTTAAGGTATAGTGTCACCTCTATGGTACTGCGCTATCCCCGGGAAATCTGTCCTGTTATGAGGCTCAGCGGTTGGGCTGCTGCTTGAAGCCGAAATTGTTGAGCATGAACTCGTTATCGCGCCAGTCGGCTTTGACCTTCACCCAGCACTGTAAGTTGACGCGGCAGCCGAGAAATTCTTCGCAGTCGGTGCGGGCTGCACTGGCGATTTTCTTCAGCATCGCGCCGCCCTTGCCGATGACCATGCCCTTGTGGCTCTCCCGCTCACAGTAGATGTTCACGTCGATGTCCACGAGGTCGGTGCCGGGGCGCTCCTTGAAGCGCTCGACCACGACCGCAATGCCGTGCGGGATCTCGTCCCGCATATAGAGCAGAGCCTTTTCTCGAATAACTTCCGCAACGAGCTCCTTCTCAGGCATATCGGTGTAAGCATCATCGTCAAAATAATGCGGGCCTTCCACGGCATAGCGGCTCAGAGCGTCGAACAGTTCCTCGCAGTGGTCATTATCGCGGACACTGACGGTATAGACATCATCAAAGACGCCCAGGGCCTTCAGCTCCGCCTTGCGGGCCTCGAGGTCCGCCGGGTCTTTGACAAGGTCGGTCTTGTTGATGACCGCGATGGCCGGGCCGCCCTTTTTCAGAGCCTCGACCAGAACCATCTCCGATTCATTCAGCGCGCCGTAGGGCTCGAACAGCATCATGGACACATCGACATCCGCAATGGAGTCGCTGGCCGTCTTGTCCATCCGCTTACCCAGTTTGTTGCGTGCCTTGTGCACACCGGGTGTATCCAGCAGCACATACTGCAGCGGCCCGCGGGTGATCACACCGGTAATGCGGGTGCGGGTGGTCTGCGGCTTGGAGGTGACGATCGCCACCTTTTCGCCGACCAGAAGGTTGGTCAGGCTGGATTTGCCTACATTGGGACGGCCAATGACCGCTACAAAAACGGAGGACGTATCATAATGCCCCTGAATGGGTGTTGCGTTACTCAAAACAAAGCTCCTGTCTGTATTGTGCGGCATCCGCACATGGATGGTAGAATCACTCGGTATAGCTGACGGTGCGCGGCAGGCCCAGCTGCAGCAGAACGGCTTCCTCTTTCTCACGCATCCGCATGGCTTCCAGACCGCCGTTCTCATGGTCATAGCCCAGCAGATGGAGCATGGAGTGGACCGTCAGGAAAGCGACCTCTCTCTGCAGCGGATGGCCGTAGAGAGTCGCCTGCTCCTGTGCGCGTTCCATGCTGATGACGATGTCGCCCAGCATCTTGCAGCCGTTGTTCTCGTCCACGTCATAGACGCCGTTTTCCCCCAGAGGAAAGCTCAAAACATCCGTGGGCATCGGCTTGTTGCGGTACTGGTTGTTCAGCTCAGCGATGGCTGCGTTGTCCACGAAGGTCACGCTGATCTCTGCCGGGTCATCAAAATGCTCATATTCCAGCACAGCGTTGCAGGCGCGGCGGATGAGGATGCGAAGGCCCGAGGGAACCTTGATCGCTTTCTGCGAGTTGGTGATCAAAACTTTATTGGACATAAATCGTCCGCTCCTTTCGTTTCTACATTCTATTGAGCGAATGCCCCGGTTTCTGTGGTATGCCGCCGGGGTTGTTTTTTCATAGGGTTCAGTGCTTGGCCGGATGGGCAGCGGCCTCATAGGCTTTGATGATCTCCTGCACCAGACGGTGACGCACCACGTCTTTTTCGGTGAAGTAGCATTGCGCGATGCCGTTCACGCCCTTGAGGACCTGAAGTGCATCCACAAGGCCGCTGCGGGTGCGGTCAGGCAGGTCGATCTGAGTGACGTCGCCGGTAACGACCACTTTAGAGCCGACGCCCATGCGGGTCAGGAACATCTTCATCTGCTCCGGGGTGGTGTTCTGCGCTTCGTCGAGGATGATGAAGGAATCGTCCAGCGTCCGGCCGCGCATATAGGCCAGCGGTGCAACCTCGATGATCTGCTTTTCCACCAGACGCTCATATGTCTCTGCGCCCAGCATATCGAACAGGCCGTCGTACAGAGGCCGCAGATAGGGGTCTACCTTCTGCTGCAGGTCACCCGGCAAAAAGCCCAGCTTCTCGCCTGCCTCCACCGCCGGGCGGGTCAGCACGATCCGGGAGACATCTTTGGCCTTGAACGCCTTGACAGCCATTGCCACAGCAAGGTAGGTCTTGCCGGTACCCGCCGGGCCGACGCCAAAGGTGATGGCGTTGTTCCGGATGGAGTTGAGGTACTCTTTCTGGCCCAGGGTCTTGGGACGGATAGGCCGGCCTTTGACCGTCACCGTCACGAAATCTTCGGTCAGCTCCCGGACACGCTTTTCCTCACCGTCATGCGCAAGGCTCAGGCAGTAGCGCACCGTCTGGTCTTCCAGCGGTGTATGGTTCTCGATAAGGAGAAGCATCCCCTCCACAGCACGGGCCGCAGCTGCAACATTGGCCGGTTCGCCCGAAATGCGCAGCATCGTACCGCGGCACACCGCTGTCACCGAAAATTCTTTCTCCAGCATACGGATGTTCCGGTCACAGTTCCCGAATACGGCGGCTGCGATCTCTACGCTGTCTAATTCAATGCTCTTTTCTGCCATGCGGCTCCTCCTGAATGTCACTAGATTCTGCCCCTATTGTACCACCAAAACAGCGCGAAGAAAACTATGAAAATTGCACAAAATTTTTCAACCGCATATGGTGGTTTGGCAGAGCACTCGAAACCTGCTCTATCAGTCTTTTCAAAGCCGTCTCTGGGACAGCTGCTTCGATTGCATTTTGATATTTTTGTGGCTCGCGCAACACATATTGAGAGGATTCTTGTCATTTCACTATAAAAATGGTATAAACTTGATAATGAGTTCCTATTTCAAGTGTTTTCTTTTTATGATTGGATCGAGGTGAAACATATGTCCAAACCCACACGCGCTTCCATTATCATCCGTGAAAGCCGGAAGCGTGCCGGGCTCACGCAGCAGGAGCTTGCAGATAAGCTTGGCGTTACAACGGGCGCAGTCAGCAATTATGAAAACGGCGTAAGCTTCCCCAAAGCAGAGATGGTCTTCGGGCTTTGCGACATCCTCGATATAACGCCCCGCGAATTATTTGAGAGTGAGTGAGATTGGGAACGCTCGGCGTCTTTGCCAAACAAAAATCCCCGAAAAGCTAGGCGCGAAGCCACTTTTCGGGGATTTTACTTTGGAGCTACTGATCCGATTCGAACGGACGACCTGCTCATTACGAGCTATAAAAGGGACTTTTAACGTGTTGCGTCGTGTTGTTTCATTGTCAAATAAATTGCGTGATGCAATTATTTTGTTTGTCCGATGCTGTATCGTGCAATCTCGTTAATTACTTCGATTTTTCGAGGATGTTGCGGGTTTTGTTGCGGTCAAATTGCGGTTTTTAAGTATCCTGTTTATAGGATGAATACGAGTCATAAAGAGACACGACGAAACAGAATCAAATTCAAGCTTTCTTCTTTTCTGGCTGCTTCAAGGCATCTCTTACGGTCTGACCGACCCGGCGGATGCTGTCCTCATTGGCATGGGCGTACATCCGCAGCGTGGTGCTGCTGTCAGAATGCCCCAGCCGCGCGGCGACGCTTACCACGTCGGCACCGTTGGTGATGGCAAGGCTGGCGGACGTGTGGCGCAGCTTGTGCGGGTGAAAGTGCTCTATCCCATACCGTTTGCCAAATCGCTGGAAGTAACGAGTTGGAGTGTCTGGGTGCATAGGCTCCGGGCTGTCGTCCTGCGTAAACACCCAGCGCACCGTTACCGGCTGACTCTGCCGCAGCTCCTGCAAAAGCGCGGCCACATCAGACGAGATGTCTACAACGCGGGTCTTGCCGTTTTTGGGCAGAGTCTCGTACACGCCCCGCTCGGAGGTGTACTGTAGATTCCTCTCGATGGTGATCGTGTTGGTATCAAAATCCACCGACTGCCATTGCAGCCCGCAGGCCTCACCCCGGCGGCAGCCTGTATCGATAAGCAACAGGATAAACGCCCGCCATTTGAGCGGCTCGCCATCCAGACAGCGCAAAATATACCGCGTCTCCTCCGCGGTAAAAGCCTTGTGCTCTGTAGGAAGGGCTGCATCCTTCGACTTCCGGGGGCGCGGCAACTTATCCATCGGATTCCGGTCTATCGTATCATCCAGCAAGGCAGCCTTAAACAGGTTATGTAGTACAGCATACACCTTTGTCACGCTGGCGAAGGCAAGCTCCTCTGACAGACTGGAAAGTAATGCCTTTATCATGGCCGGGGTGATCTCCGGCAGCAGCACATGGCCCAGAGCCGGAAAGACATGCTGCTCCAACAGCTGGGTATAACTAGCCCGGGTCTTTTCCGCTAGCGTGGCGGCTTTCTCAGGCAGATAGACGGCTTCGGCATATTGCCGGAAGGTTTTGATTTTGGCAGCCTCTACGGCCTCCGCAGCGGCCTTTTTCGCAGTCTCTTCACGGGTCAGCACTTCCCCATCCGCCAGCTGCTGCTCCAATTCAGCGGCGAATTTCTGCAGCTCCCGCTCAATGGTGCGCTTGCTCCATGTCGGCTCAGGGCGAAAAGTACGCCAGACACGCCGCCCTCGCCCATTGCTGGCCTGCACCTCGTAGATGCGGTTTCCGTTTTTGTCAAGTTTCTCCTTGAAACTCGCCATAAAAATACACCTCCGTTTGGGTACACTTTGACAAGCCCGCCCAAAAGAGGTATAATCGCAGTGTCCAAGTGTGCGATGACCCCGCAAGGGTGAGCCGCTTATGAAACGCTTCGGTGCTGGAACACCGGGGCGTTTTTTTGTTTACTTCACCAAATTGTAGGCATCCAAAATATCCTGAATGCCCTGCTTATCTGCATCCGATACCGTCATATCATACTTATAATCTTTACCAGAGAAACGGATGATTGTCTTTTCGGAGGAAGCGATTTTCTGCATGAGGTCGGCATACTTGTTTGCCGGATTTACATCCACGGCCTCAAACACACCGCCTGTAAAAACTTCTTGTTGAACGTCAAAGTAATTGAAAGGAATCTCTGCAGCTTTTTCGCCGTCGATATTGATCACGACATCATTAAAGAATACCCAGTCGCTTCCTGTATAGTTAAATTTCCAAATCAACACATACCGGCCATCTTTTTCTCCAATATATGGCAGTGCAAAACTACGGGTATTTGAATACTTCGGATAGCAGGACGGTGTATAAAATGCAGTGTTTTCTACTTCATCCTCTTGTTTTGCTAGTTTTGCAAATGCTGCATCGATTTCTGCCTGTTTCTCTTCTTCTGTCTGCTCTGAGCTTTCTGCCGAAGGAGAATTGAGTTCTGAACTGGCAGATGCAGTGGATGACACAGAAGATTTTGAGGCGCTGCTTTGAACACCATCTGGGCTAATTGCTGTAAGGAGTCCACCGATGAGCACCAGCGCAAAGAATACAATGAACACAGTCGCACAGCCACAGCCTTTTTTCTTTTTAGGCTTTCCGCCCTTATATGCTTCTTCGTGTTGGACTTCCACCGACCCGTTCAGCGGCGCACCGCACTCGGGACAAAACTTTGCATTTCCGGCCTCATTTCCGCATTTGGGGCATTTCATAGTACATCCTCCTGCTTTTTCATTTTATTAAAACCAATGGGTATATCCCACAGCTTTTCCCTCAATATGCACGTCGTTCATATTCTCTTTCCGGCGAATGATAGACTCAAATGCCGGATTTTCAGGCCGAAGCTCGACATAATCCGTATGCAGGTACACTCGCTTCAAGGTCGCCTCATCCCCGATACGCACCGCCGCGATCTCGCCGTTCTCTACCTCGGGCTGGATGTGGATATACACCACATCTCCGTCGTGGATGCCGGCGCCTGTCATACTGTCGCCATGGCACTTGAGGGCGAAGTCACAGCGGACGTCCTCCGGGACATCCACATCCCCTTCCCTGTTCTGCAGGGCCGTGATGGGGTCGCCGCAGGCGATCGCGCCGATGAGCGGGACTTTCTTCATCTTGGGCATCGGCATGAAGCCCGGCGGGATGGGGGTGGGAGAGGTGGGCTTGGGAGTCGGCTGCTCTTCCCAGCCCATGAGGTAGGCGGGAGACACTTTCAGCCGTTTGGCGATGGCGTCAACTTTGTCTGTCGGTATATTGGTTACAATATTATTTTCATACTTATATACTGCCTGCTTCGATACGCCGATGTAATCGGCAAGCTCCTGCTGGGTTACATCTTGCTCTTGACGTACCTGTCGAATGCGATCACCTACAGTCACCGTGAGCACCTCCTTTAATGTCTATAGTATAGCAGATAAACCGACAGTTTACAATATTTTTAATTCAATTGCCAAAAATAACTTGACAGGTTACAAATATGGTGCTATTATACTTGTGACCTCATAAGTTACAAAGAGGCAGTTTGGAGGTGAAAGTGTGGTAAACGTCAATTTGCTCAAGTCGTACATGGTCAAGGCTGGCTACACCCAAAAAATGTTGGCTCAGGAACTCGGAATTTCGGAGCAAACCTTAACCCGCAAACTCAAAAAACGTGTTTTTGGCACGGATGAGGCCTCAAAGATTGTGGAGCTTTTGAGTATCGACAATCCGCAGGCTGTATTTTTCGGCCATTAAGTAACTTGACGAGTTACATTTTCAAAGGAGGTGAACCACATGGACAACAACAAAAAGCCCAGCTGGAAAGAGCGGCTTTCCAACCGGACCTTGACTGAACTGATGCAACTGGCCCTTTTCTTCCAGTGCATTGCGCTGGCGCTCCAAATTGGGGCGTTCATTTTGACAGTTGCAAGATTAGTGTTATAGCAGCGACGATAAAAGATGCTCCTCCGAAAATCGCAGCAACAACACCTACACAGATCGATGTAATTGTCAGCCTGCGGTTTTCACGATTTTCTTTTTCTTGAGCCTTCTGGTTTTCGTCGTATCGTTCCACGAAATCATTCAGAGCATCCAACATCATTTCTTCAGCATATGAATTTTTCGAATGATTACACGCATCCAAAAGAGCTGCCGTTTCTTCCTTTGAAAGAAGGGGCCTAGGCTCTGGAGGGTCCGGCAGTTCCACAAGCTCATCTTTTCTTGCCATTGCCTCTGCAACTCTTTCTGGTGCCGCAAAAATTCGAAGCATTTCTTCTTTGTCCACTTTTTTCACTTCCTTTCCTGTCTCAGTATAACACGGAAAGGGAACCACCCACAAGGAGGTACAAAAACACATGAACGACTTACAGATCTTCTCCAATCCCGAGTTCGGGCAGGTGCGCACCGTCGAGCTTGACGGCCGCATTGACCAGCTGAAGAGCGTCACCTTTGGTCTGCCCGCATTCGACCAGATCAGGGCCGACATCTTCACCACCGAGAAAAAGGAGTGACCGCTATGAGGAAGCATACTCCTCCTGTCCCCTCTACCCCGTTCATGAATGTCCGTGATGCTGCCCGGGCCACCGGGCTTTCGGAATACTACCTGCGCAAAGAGCTTGCTAAAGGCACCATTCCTCACCTCAAGAGTGGCCGGTGCATCATGATCAACGTCCCCGCCCTGCTGGTGCAGCTGGGTGTGCCGCAGAAATAAAAAGGAGGCATCCGCATGAGAATCAAATCTGGCGTCTGGTACTGGCTGGCTATTGCCAGCGGTGCCGTCGGAATGCTGTATGCACTGGGCTTTGCAGGCAGCATCGAAGCTCTCGGTGTCATCTCCGACACCGACTTCATCACCGCAATGGTGCTGCTGTTGCTGGCGCTATTCTTCGTCCAGCTGGGCGACCATGCCGCAGAGCGCGAAGTGCAGCGCCGCAGGTACATCGACCGCCGCCACGCCCGCACCGAAGAGCCGGAATACCGGCAGAACCGGAGGGACGCATGAAGAAACGTCTCTATGCACTGCTCAGAGCTGAGCTTCTCATGCTCAAAAATAAGCTTTTGGACATCCAAATTTGGATGCTCAAACGAGCAATTCGGCTCATCGAGCGCAGCAATACGCTTCTGGATGCTGTGAATGCATATCTCGAGGAGGCTGAGAAATGAATGTCAAAACCCACCTCGTTAGCTTGCACCGGCGTTACAAGAATCTCGAATACCACCACCATGAGCAGGCAGAACAGTCGGCAGACATCACCCAGCGTATCAGCCACGAGGCGAGAGCCAGCGTCTACAGCGCCGCTGCTGATGATCTGCCCCGCAACGCAAAAAGGCCCGTCGGTGCTGGAACACCGGCGAGCCTGCAAAGGGATGATGGTTTGAACGCCCATCACCCCGAAGAATAACATACTTTGGAGGTTTTAGCAAGTGGATATTATTTGTAGAAAACTCGCCAACGACATGATATACGCCTATCATGCAGGGCGGTTCTGGCGCTGGGATGACACCCAGCGCTGCTGGCACGAAAGTCATCTGATGGCGGCAAAATTCGAGCGCGCCCGGGCGGCGCTCAAGACACTGACGCCGGAGGCATTCTTCTCCGATGGTGCAGAGTTTGCCCTGCTGGATGAGTACGAGATCAGCTTAAACATGACCGAGGCGCTCAGAATCGCCAAGCCCTGCAAGAATGCACCGATAGCCCCGGTGGAGGAGGAATCCGAATGTACAACTGTCCAGATGGCGGATGCTGCTGTGACCATGAAAGAGAGTGCTGCGCAGAGTTTCACGGCGGCAACACCGACCACCTTGGAGTGCGAGGCGGCTGCAAGCGGCTTGACCCCCGCGCTGTCCCCGCAGAGCAGCGTATCGGCCCCTGTTGTTCCTGCGGAGACTTCTTTTGCATCCGCAGCTGTCCCCAGCTTTGACTTCTCGGCTCTGGGCGATTTGTCCCAGCAGGCCGCAGACGCCGACCTGCAGTTTGATCTGCATTACGGCGCGGCGCAGGACGAATACCTGATCTCCTGCATCTATCTCGCCCGGATCCACGCTCTGACTGCCAAGGCAGGCCGGTATGGCGGCGGCACATGGACAAAGTGGTACGAGAGCAAGGGGCTCAGCCACGGCAGCGTCACCAAAATGGTTCAAAATGGTGAGGCTTTTAATTCGTCAACTGTTGACGAATTAAAACAGCTGCCCGAGCTGACCCGCAAAGATTTGAACCTCATCGCCCGCAGCGGGAGTGCCGCGCAGTTGGTCGAAGCCGCCGGAGACAGCCAGCGGGTGCAGGAGCTGCTGGCCCAGCTCAAGGCCGAGAAGGAGCGTGCCGACGCTGCCGAAAAGTCCGCTCAAAATGCCCACAAGGAAAACGTCTATTTCAAGGAGCTGGTGAAAAGCGCCGAAGCCCAGACCTCTAAGGACGCGAAAAAGCGGGAGGAAGCAGAAAGCCGCTATGAATCCGCTCTTGCAGACATCAACGGTTTGACCGAACAAAACGATCAGCTCAAAAGCCGGTTAGACGCTGCCGAAGCCCGGGAAGAGGAAGCATGGAAGATGCAGAGCAAGGCCGAAGCCCGTGCCAAAACCGCCGAGAGCCAGCTGGAAGCCGCCCACGCCGACATTGATGGGTTACAAGAGCAGTGCGCTCAGATGTCGCAGCGGGCAAACGACGCAGAAGAGGCCCTGAAGCACCAGCCCATCGTAGGCATCGTCGATGAAGAAGAAGTTGACCGCCGCGCTGCAGAAAAGGCATGGGGCCTTGCAGATGCCCGGAACGCCGAACTCGCCAAGGACAACGCAGACATGAAAAAGCAGATAGCAGCTCTCAACTCCAAAATCAGCGACGCTGCACAATCTGATTTCGAGAACGCAAACAATATTGCCTTCTTCTGCCGCCGCGCATGGGACACCGGCAAGGGCAGTTACTCCCGCCTGGTCGGCGAAGATTTGGAAACGACCTTTGCCAGCTTATGTGAAACATTGAACAGCATCCGTGAGGAAGCTGCACGGCTCTGCCGTCAGCCGCCGGAGTATGACGGAGGTGAGGAGGATGAGTAATCCGCTTGCCCGCAGAGCCCGCATCAAAGACCTGTCCAACAAGGCCGAGGGCATTTTCCAGTACGTCGGGAACGACAATGTGCTGTTCCGGCTTATCAGCACAGGCAATAGACTGACCAGTGACGTCAACTATGCCGTGGCTCTGTTCACCGGCTTCGCCCGAAGCCATCAGCTGGGCAGTCAGGAGACCCGCCGCACAATCGACTCGATTTATCGCCGGGTCGGTGAGCTCATGTGCCTCATCGACATTGTTCACGCCGCTGCTGGCGAGGAGATCATGCCCGAGCCCTACGAGTCCATTGATTTCTGCTACATGACCGAGTATCGCACCATGCTCCGGGAGGCCGTCATTCGTGGGATGCCGGACAACTACAAAGGCCCGGCACAGAATCCCTACGCCATCAGCCTCGTCAAACCAAGCGTTGGCTACGGCGATGGTTACACACCGGACGAGTACGATGACGATTTCTTTGCCCGTTTCACTCGCCAGGAAGAACCCCGGGACCGGAAGCTCGTCTTCCGCTGCACCAAATCCGAGCTTGACGCCATCAAGCGTTATGCAAATATCATCGATATTAAATTTACCGAGGAGGAAATCCACCATGCCTGAAAAAATCAACCAGTCTCCCGCTGAAATGCTCTCTCAGAATGCGGCTGTCGCCCAGAACGCCGAGGTGCCTGCACCTGTTGCGCCCACTGCACCCACTCAGTCGCCGCGTCAGAGCTACGCCGAGAAAGTGCAGGGCCTGACCATTGACGAGCGCAACTGGATGCTTGCAAAGTCCAAAGCCGCCGCGATGGCGCAGCTGCCCGAAGGTTTTCTGCCTCAGACCTACACCGGCAATCCCGGCGCGTGTGCCATCGCCTGCGAGATGGCCCTGCGCATGGGCGTCTCTCACCTCTTCGTCATGCAGAACCTTTACGTCGTCCATGGTATGCCCACATGGAGCGGCAAGAGCTGCAAGGCCCTCATCGACAATAGCGGCCAGTTTGCAGGCCGCACCCGCTACCGCATGGAGGGCGAAGAAGGCACCGACAACTGGGGCTGCCGCCTGATCGGCGTGGACAAGCTCACCGGCGAAAAGGTCGAAGGTCCGAAAGTCACGGTCAAGATGGCAAAGGATGCCGGGTGGTGGAACAAGAATGGCAGCTACTGGCCCAAGATGACCGAAATGATGCTCAAGTACCGCGCCGCCGCTTACTTTGCCCGCGCCGAGTGTCCGGAGGTCCTGATGGGCGCCAACATCGACTACGAGGTAGGCGCTGGCGACGCCGAGGAAGAGGGTGCGGCCCATGCTTAACATCGTTGCATTGATGGGCCGTCTGGTCTACGAACCGGAATTGAAGACCACCCCGAGCGGCATCAATGTGTGCAGTTTCCGCATTGCATGTGACCGCAACTTCGCCCGTCAGGGCGAGCAGCGTCAGGCCGATTTCATCGACATCGTCGCGTGGAGGCAGACCGCCGAGTTTATCTGTAAGTATTTCCAGAAGGGCAGCATGATCGCTATCGATGGCAGCTTGCAGACGACCTCGTATCAGGACAAGAACGGCAACAATCGCACCAAGGTGGAGGTCGTCGCCAGTAACGTGAGCTTCTGCGGCAGTAAGGCCGCAGAGCGGGCTGTCGTGAAGGATTTTGACCAGCAGACAGCAAATCATGTTCAGGAAGCAAAGGCCGCACAGAGCGCTCCGCAGGCCCAACAGACCAGTTTTGCCAGCCAGAGCTATCGCGCCAAACGCAAATCACCCGACGGTCAGCCGGTCGCTGTCCCCGACGCAGAAGCGTACAATCCTGATGGCTTTTCCATCATTGATGACAGTGACGACCTCCCCTTCTGACCGCTGCCGCTGTGCTATCTGGCGATACGGGCATTCCATTCGAAAGGAGGTCAGTCCGTGGGCATTGACCCTTCTCGCGGCTTCGTTGCCATCCCGCGCGGCCTGACCGACTGGGAGTGGTACTCAGAGCCGAACACCGCCCGGCTGTTCATCCACTTGCTGCTTACGGCCAACTGGCAGGAAAAGCAGTGGCAGGGCATCACCATCCACCCCGGTGAGCTGGTCACGAGCCGCGCAAAACTGGCAAAACAGCTCAGAATATCTGAACAATCCGTTCGGACAGCACTTATGCATTTGCAGTCAACCAACTGCATAACCAGCAAAGCATGGCCAAGATACAGCGTTATCACGATAAATAATTACGCTGAAATTATTGGTTCAACCAAGCAATCAACCAGCAATCAACCAGCTCCTAACCAAGACTTAACAAAGATAACAAAGAAAACAAGACAGTCGTCGTCTGCGCGCGTGTGCGCGACGCTCGAGCCGACTCCGACGAAGACGACCTCTCCCGTGGTCATGGAGTTCGAGCAGCGCATCTGCAAGCTCAGCGCCCAAGGGAAAACCCAACTGACCGGATACGCTGACCGGCTGGGAGAAGAGTTGGTGCTGGCCGTCATCGGCAGATGCGCTGACCTCGGTGCCTACAGCTGGGTGTATGTCCGTAAGGCACTGGAAGAGGCCGAGGTGCAGGGGTGCCGGTCTGCGGAGGAATATCGCAAACTGCATCCAACCGGCAGCGGACGGAAAATCCGGGTTGACCGTGCAGAGCCCAGCGGGAACGATTTTCTCAAGAATGCTGGGCGGAGGCGACCGCTGAAAAAGAAAGGAACGAATAAATGAAAATGAAATTCAACGAGAGAAATGTTTGTTTTGCCGTAGCGGTTTCCCTGCTGGGCCTGACACTGTTGTTTACAGCTTGTGGTGTATCTACGGCTGAGGCAACATCCGACAACAAGCCCTGTTACCACGTCACGGTCTACTCTCCTGAAATCGAAAAAGTGGGCTATGCCGGAAGGCGGAAACCAAAGTATACTGTCACGGTGGACAGCTTTAGTGAACTGATACCAAGCAGCTATTCTTATGAGAAAGAGTATCAGCTGCTGCAAATTCCTCTGGAGGATGGCCGCTTCGAGTTGGTGTCCACATCTCTGGTAGAGATCGAGTATTACTGAGGAGAGACGTGAGCATGAAAGCTGTCTTACTGAGCATCCGGCCCAACTGGTGCAAGCTGATTTGGAGCAGGATGAAAACCGTGGAAGTGCGCAAGACCCACCCGAAGCTCGAAACACCGTTCAAGGTGTACATTTACTGCACCGGCGCCGAAAGCTGGTGGATGAAGTTGCCTAAGGCCGGTCTGCGGCAAATGGATGAGCGCTTCATCGGCACGTTTGTCTGCGATGAAATCTACAGAATCGACAGGGACTGCGTTGGATTCAATTTCACGGCCTCGAGTCTGGATTTGCCGGTTTACACCCTGCCGGAAAACAACGACGAAGAACGTAATGCCAAGCGAGAAGAGCTTACCACTTGTCTGACCGATGCAGAGCTTTCCAAATATCTCGGTATTCACCCGGGATATGGTTGGCACATCTCCGACTTGAAAATTTGGAATGAACCCGTAAGACTCAAAGATTTTTGGGGTATGAAACCTTGCAAGCACGGCGGCGACTGCTGTACTTGCCTGCAATGGGACAACATGAAGGAAAAGTGCTGTGCATCCAGATACATTTCTCGTCCACCGCAGAGCTGGTGCTACATGGAGGAACTGAAATAATGAGAATTCAATCATTGAATCAGCGCGATGATGTAAAGAAGGATGATGGCTCTGCAGTGATAGAGCTGAACGGTCTGGAACTCATTGCGCTCAACAATATCTTGTCCAAGGTCTCAAAAGAGGCAGAATGCCGTTCTGAAATGCTTTTGAAAATGACCAGAGTGGTACATACCGCAAATTCCATCGTGCAGCATGGCAGCCTTGACAAAATCGATTTGCACAAGATGGAGGAGCTGGCATGACCTATGAGGAAAAGATAAGCTGGCTCTCCCGCTACCGGGAGGCCGAAAAGCTCTACCAGCGGCTCTCCTCCCGTCTGGCAGAAGCGCAGGAAGCCACAAGGCACATCACCCAGAATCTCAGTGCAGCACCGGGCGGCAGCAAAGACGGGCAGAATCTCGCCCGCGCTGTGGAGCGTGAGGAAGAAGCTGAGCGCCGTGCCTACGCACAGCTAGCCGTCTGTGACGCTCTGTTTGAAGAGATCGATGCCGTGCTTGTGCAGCTGGACTCCGCCGAATACTGCGCTCTGCGCAAGTACTATCTGAACTGCCTGAAATGGGAGCAGATAGCCGCAGACATGAATTTCACTTCCCGTGGCATTTTCGCCCTGCGCCGCCGGGCCATTGAACACCTGAAGCTCTGAAACTGTGCAGTATCCGTTCATTGTGCGTTCACTCTCTTCCGGTGTAAAATGATACCATCGGCAGAGCCGGAAAGGCCCACCGATATACGCAGCCTCCGAAACTTTTCCTTCATCATGATGAATTGCTCCTTTGGACTTTTTGCTGCTTGACAGGCATTTTTCTCCTTCTTGAGCTTTCTGAGGCTGCTTCAAAGCTTTTCTTCCCTGCACAGAAATGTGCGGGGATTTTTTATGCAGCCGTAGCTCAGACGCGAGAGCGCTGGCGTGACCAGACGGACGGAGGGCCGCACCCTCCCGGCTGCTCCATTTTTTACACACAGGAGAGGTGGTGACGTGGCGTATAAAAAGCATCCGGGCGGCAAGCCCCCCAAGTACAAAACGGCTGCGCAGATGCAGGAAAAGATAGACGCCTACTTTACCGCCTGCGAAGGCGAGCCTCTGAAAGGCCCGGACGGTGTGCAGATGTTCGATAAGCACGGCAATGAGCTGCGCGTCGGATGCCATCCGCCTACCATTACAGGGCTGGCTCTGGCGCTGGGTTTTGCTTCCCGGCAATCCCTGCTGGACTATCAGGCCAAGCGGGAGTTTCTTGACACGATAACGCGCGCGAAGGCCCGCTGCGAGCAGTACGCCGAAGAGCGGCTGTTCGACCGGGACGGCACCAACGGCGCACAATTCAGCCTGAAGAACAATTTCGGCTGGGGCGCTGCTGAAAAAGAGAAAGACTCCGCCGCCCAGCAAAACGAGATGCAGGCTCTGGCCGACCTGCTGCAGCATCCCCTGCCCGACCGCAGCATCAAGGACTTCGAGACATGAACATCCCCGCCCCTTTTTCTCAAAACCAGACCCGCTTTTTCTGGAACTGCTTCGACCACTGGTTCAATGTGGCCGAGGGCGGCAAGCGCGGCGGCAAAAACGTGCTCATCACCATGGCTTACTGCACCATCCTCGAAAAGCACCCCAGCCGCATCCACCTCATCGCGGGCGTGTCCACGGCCACCGCGCGGCTCAATATTCTGGACTGCGACGGCTTCGGCATGAAGAACTACTTCGAAGGCCGCTGCCGCGAGGGTGTGTACCAGAACCGCGATTGCCTTTATATCCAAACGCTCACCGGCGAGAAAGTCGTGCTTGTCTCCGGCGGCGGCAAAGCCGGAGATGAAAAGCTCATCAAGGGCAACACCTACGGCACCGCCTACATCACCGAGGTGAACGAGTGCAGCGAAGCCTTTATCCAGGAGGTCTTCGACCGCACCCTTTCCAGCCCCGACCGCAAGATATTCCACGACCTGAACCCCAAGGCCGAGGGCCACTGGTATTACCGGTCGGTGCTCAATTTTCACGAGGAAAAACAAAAGGCCGACCCGGCCTACGGCCTCAACTACGGCCACTTCACCATCGCCGACAACATGAGCCTCTCAGACGCCCAACTCCACGCCGTGCTGGCCACCTACGACCGCAAGAGCATCTGGTATGCCCGGGACATTCTGGGCCAGCGCAAGGCCGCTGAGGGGCTCATCTACGATATGTTCGACCGTGAGCGAAACGTGTTCAAGCTTGGCGAAGAGCCGATTGGCTTGCGTTCTGTTGCAGTCCGGTGGATTGGCGTAGATTATGGCACCCGTAACGATACTGTTCTGCTCGAAGCGTATGACGACGGAAATATATTGTGGATTACCAGAGAATACCGCTGGACAAGTCGCAGAGAGCGAAAGCAAAAAACCGACGAAGAATATGCTGATGATTTTATGGCTTTTATGGGCGAGAGTTATTGTGCCACCATCATAGACCCTTCTGCCGCATCTTTTATCGAAGCATTGCGTCGCCGAGGGGTCTACGTCATGGAGGCTGACAATGACGTTTTGAACGGTATCCGCCGGGTATCCACTTTGATGAGCCGAGGTCTGCTTAAAATTTGCTCAGACTGCAAAGGAACGATTGATGAACTCGAATCGTATCACTGGGATGACAAAGCCGCACTCGTTGGCATTGAAAAGCCCATAAAGGAAGATGACCACGGTTGCGATGTCGTTCGTTATCTATGTAACACCGCTATTCCCCACTGGCGATATGGAGAATAAAAAGTCCTTGACTTTTGTGTAACCAAAAGTTATAATATTTACGGTGACACAAAAGTGAGGTGATAGAATGTCGCCAAGAACTGGACGACCTACGGCCGAGCCAAAGACCCATGACACGCGAATCCGAATGTCTGATACTGACGTACAGCTGTTAGAATTCTGCTGTAAAGAAACCGGAATGACAAAAGCGGACGTAATCCGTCAGGGTATAAAGCTAGTCTATGAAGGTCTGAAAAAAGAATAACGCCTTGCCCGGCGACTGGAAATCTTGGGCAAAGCGTTATAGGACACCAGAGGTATTGCCATCTGGTAAATCTATTATACCATTTGGCGTTACCTCTTACAAGAGAATAAGAGGTAAAAATCATGAATACGATTCTCTGCACACCAAACGAAGCTGTGAAGTATCGGGTAACTCACGCCCCTCAAGAACTGGCTTGGGCCAAGGATATGGCCGATATGTACTGTGCGCGCCCGTTGAAGAGTGATGCCACCCAGTTTTACACTTTCTTGGCCGACATTTTCATGGCTGGCCGCATCAGCGGAGTGCGCGAAGAACGCGCCCGCCGGAAAGGTAGTGTCCGCTGATGGGAAAATTCATCGACTTGACGAGAAAACGCTTTGGAAAACTTGTTGTTACTAAGCGAGCTCCTAATGGTGCGAGTGGCAATGTTCGATGGGTCTGTCATTGTGACTGTGGTGCCGAAATCGTTGTGTTTGGCAACTCTCTTAAAACGGGAATCACGCAATCGTGTGGTTGTTCACGGTTAATTGATTTGACTGGACAGCGCTTTGGGAAGCTTACTGTTAAAGAGCGTGGTCCCAATAATCGTTTTGGTGCAGCACGTTGGATTTGCCAATGTGATTGTGGCAATACTACAGTTGTCGATGGTAATTCCCTCAGAAGAGGGCTTTCGCGTTCCTGTGGGTGCGCAAAGTTCAAGTATCCTGCTGATTTATCCGGTTATCGATTCGGGCGACTCGTCGTTATTGAAAGAGCCGCCAACGATAGCCATAACCAAGCCCGCTGGCTGTGCAAATGCGACTGTGGGCAAACAAAAATTATTGGACGTCAAGAACTATTGAGTGGCACCACAAAGTCATGCGGCTGTCTCCGTTCAGAAACCACAGCAAAAAGACACGTCAAACATTATGGCCGAAGAGACACCCCGCGTCTCTACCGCATCTGGCACCATATGAAAGAGCGTTGCTACTCTCCATCTTGCAAAGAGTTCAAGTGGTACGGCGCTCGTGAAATCCATATGTGTGAAGTATGGCTCAACGACTTTGCGGCTTTCAGAGACTGGGCTTTAGCAAACGGCTATTCTGATGAACTGAGCATCGACCGAATCGATAACGACGGGAATTATGAACCCACGAACTGCCGATGGGCAACGATGAAAGAACAGTGCTCTAACAGGCGGAATAGTCCCAAATACAAATAACCATACAATCGCATCTTATCGAACGATAGGGTGCGATTTTCATTTGATTGGAGGTTTGAATAAGTGTCCAGACGCCGCAAGAACA
>OIZP01000811.1_pt1 | contig 18215 bp, 17 predicted proteins | sample 1588531 | NCBI WGS metagenome assembly OIZP01 (sample SAMN03283283) | human gut metagenome | biome: human-associated habitat; material: feces | host: Homo sapiens | place: Peru | collected 2012
CCACCCATTCCGACTTCTGATACACGTCATAAAACTCCTTGTCCTTCTGAAGCTTAATCAGATGGTCAAGATTAGGAGTCACAAGAACACCCTCCTTCAGGTTCTCCAAGAGTTCCTGACGAGTAATATTCTGAATATCTACATTTAATACTTTTACAGTATCCATATTTTCGATTTCATAAATGTATAAAAAGGAGGGATTTGTGATGGGCACCCTCCATACCCAAAAGGAAGAATAGATTAAAGCAACTTCTTTATCTCGTCCTCTTGCTTCCTCATAGTTTCTAAATTGGCATATACTTCTATTAAAACCACCCTAATTTCTATAAATACATCGCATCATTACACAAGTGTAAAAACTTTTTTCCAATTATATTCCCCAACTCCAAATGTCTGGGAGAAAACTCTTGCAAGACATCTACAAACATAAGAGACTATAAGTACAACAATTACCATTATGGGTAAATTCAATGGGAAGATACCATTCATCTTCGTTGTAAACACACTATATTGAATTAAGTATGACTCCAAACATAAACCAGAAATTGTCATAATTATCAGATGACCATATTTTTTAAGATACATTTTCCGCCAAAAGTTGGCATTACACCACTTCCAAAAATAGAAAACTATTCCCAATAAAGGAAGCAGGGTAAAAATCTGATAAGGAGCAACTGTAGAATATTTCTTCGCAGCTAATTGAACACCATAAAATAAGATAAAACAAAAAATCATCAATATAAAATCATATTTTGCATTGAATCTTAATTCTTTACGTTTTACCCCCATCCATGCGCCAAACAGCATAAAAGCAGAATATGGTAACCAACGAAACAGTGTTGTTATACCATATATTCCTTTAGAACTCACCTCATATTTGTAGGGGAACCATAAAATATATACAATAAGTGTAACGATTGCTATACCTATTAATATCAGAGGAACATATTTCATTGCATATCGTTTGATAAAATATAGTAGAACGTAGTACGCCATTATTGCTATAACAAACTCACCTCCTGCTAAAGTTATCAACGACAATTCATTTTTATATGTTAACAATGCTCCAACAACCGAACAAACAATGACCGAAGGGTATATTCTGTTAAATCTTCGCTTATACCAATTGTCAAACCGCAAATTACGATTACTCAAAAATAGAGTATATCCCGAAGCAAACAAGAACAAGACATCACCAATTGCCCCCCCAGTTGCTAACATACTGTATTTCACATACAAAGCATCCATATGACTGTTTATAATCAAAAAAACAGCCAGGAACTTCAAAATATCAATACTATAATCTCTTTCTTGCATTCCAATTTCTATTTTATCTTTAATGTCCATAATATACTGACATTTTTTTAGAATCAGTTTTTCCTATAACCTTAGCTGGTATTCCAACAGCAATAGAATTATCCGGCACATCATGCGTAACAACAGCATTAGCACCTATTATTACATTATCACCTATCTTTACACCTCCAATGATTGTACATCCTGTTGTCAGAATTACATTATCACCAATCTGAGGTATTCCAGAAGCCGATGTGCCAATTGTTACATTTTGGAAAATTAAACAATGTTTACCAATAACAGCTCTCTGGTTAATAACAATACCTGAAAAATGTTGAAATCTCAGACCTTCTCCAATTTTTGTCTCCAATCTAACCTGTATACCAGTCAAATATTGGTTATGTTTATGTATCAAAAAAACTATCCCATAAAGCATTTTGAAAATCAAGTTATTCTTTTGTCTTAGATAGTTTCCTATTCTCAACCAAAATGTAAATTTAAAAGAAGCGTTTGATAGAAAATATTTCACCACCCCCATTTTCTTATGAGGAAACATCTTTAAATCTTCTGAAATCAAATATAAACATTCCTTAAACTTCATACGCTAACTCTAAAATAGTTTATCTATATACCCTATAAGTTTCTTGCTCACAATACTTTGAGTAAAATTCGCTTTAACCCGATCATATACAAGGTTCGAATATTTAGCCCATTCATTATTATTTTCTATTCTAATAATTTTATTGGCAAAATCCTCGGCATCAATTTCATTAACGACCAGTTCATCGCAACCACATATAGAACGATTGAATCCCGCAGTACTCACAATCGGAACAACACCACACCCCATAGCCTCAGTCAACGAATTAGAATGTCCTTCTTGCTTTTCCGTTGACGGAAATACAAAATAATGAGACTTTCTAAGTTTTTCAGCAATAAATCGGAATGGTTTTCTACCATAAAATGAAACATACTTATCTATGCCTTTAGTAGAAACTACATTATCTAAATACTTTTTATATTCGTCATCATATCCACCTATCACATCAAGTATGGCATCTATACCTCTTTTCCTTATGAGATATAGCACTTCGATGATGATATCAATATTTTTAGATTTAGTAACCCTGCCAAAATAAATCAATCGTAATGGATGTGGTCTTTTCAATTCATTGTCTTTCATAAAGTCATCCATAATATAATTTGGATAATAACTTCGTTCAACATTCCAATTACTTCTAATAAAATCCACATATTCTTGACCTTGACACAGTACAATTTCAGGCTGCAACAATAAATCTTCTAATGTCTTGCGGTATTTATCAGAACCTTCTTCATAGGTTGTTATCATAGAACCATTTCTGAGCTCATATATGACCTTGTTGCCACAAAAATGAGCTATTTTCATAAGAAGCCACTCATACTTGGCTATTTTTGTATAAAAGCCAACAATATGGACTGGTGTTTTCTTACCTTCTCTCAATGCCGTGAATAACATTTTTATAGGTGTTATCAGCATCTCTATCAGAAAACGTAAACGTCCTTGACTCATTGCAGGTTTATCTATAACAACAACCAGGAAACCTGCATTTTCATAGATTTTTTTTGTTTTCAAGCATCCAGCCTCTGCACCACCAATTTTATCAGGTGGTGTATTTTTTCCGAGAGGAGCATAAAATATTATTTTTTTCATAACTTTTGTTGCTTATTTACGATATGTGCAGGAACACCAACCAATGTTATATTATCTTGTTCAAAAGATTTATTAACAACAGCATTTGCCCCTATTGTAACATTATTGCCTATTCGAATATTTCCAAACATTTTAACGCCAGGCCCAATGTAAACATAATCTCCAATGACAGGAGCTTTCCCATTAGTCTCACCTATATTTACACATGAATGTATAATACAATTCTTTCCAATACGAGCATGTGGGTTTACAACAACACTTCCATAGTGTTTTATATTCAGACCAGGACCAAAACAATTTTTATGGATAGTAAATCCTAAAATATAAGATAATCGCTTGAAGACAAAAAAATGATAAAGGTACATAGGGGAAAACACCAATTTGCCCCACCATTTGAGTTTTTCCAACCTATTAGAGCAATATTCAAACTTCCGCAATTCTATATGAAACTTTATGCGTTTGTCAAAATGAACCCTAATAAATCGCTTGAAAAAAGGTAACTTATCATACCCTAAAGCTCTTGCATCTTCAGTCATATAAAACTTCAAGTCTCTCTTTGTCTGGATCATACCTTCAAACCTAAATTTTCAAATACTTTTGTAAATCGTATATTCCATGTATGCTCATTCTCTGCACGTTTGCGTGCGGCTACTTTCATGTTCATTACTTGATTAGAATGAGAAGAATCCAAATAAAACTTTGCTTTATCTAACATTTCCTCCTTACTACGATAAAGAACAATTTCCTTATCTTCCTCAAAATAAGAAGCAAGTTCCTCGTTATAACTTGCAAACTGCAAGCCACCACACATCGGAATTTCAAATGCACGTAAATGTATTTTATGAATAGGATTTTTCAATATGTAAGTGTCACGCAATTCTGTAATATTCAATGACAAAGCAAAATTCGAATACAACCGCATCATTTCTTCATCCGATACAGAGTGTTCTTTTTGCAAAGAAAGAGAACTTTCTTGCAAAACAGCATGTTTATAGATTTTATTCTTTATCGTAGAATAGAACACCTTGCGTCCAATCGGAAATCGCATATAGCGCAAAGCCTTTACCAAGACATCTGCTATTTCAAATTTTTGTTTTCTTCCTTGTGATGTATTATATCCCTTTTGAAATAGTGAGTTAGAATAAACACAACATGGAACTTCATTCTCTAACAAGTCATTCAATTTGTTTACTCTACTTCCATAAGGAGAACCTATAAAACCTATTTTCTGAATAGCTTCACCCCAGTTAGGTCTGAAAGCAATCGGATTTGCAGCATAGGTTTGAAATATGATATTTTTGCATCCCCATATTTCAAATAAATACTTTGTTTCCCAGGAAGTTATCCAAACCAAATCAAAAGCAGTCGCTATCTTTCTATGCTTATAAGGTAATTCTAAATTATCCCATGTAATCAAACAAGTGGGAATACCCATTTGGGATATAGCCAATATTGTATCTCGATAAATAATATCTTGATCAACACAAGTCAAGAACAAATCAACATCTTTAGTGTTCCGAATTCGCTCTAAGCACTTTTCGTTAGCCTCTTCTATAGATGAATAATCCAAAGGGTTGAAAGTAATGACCTCATGACCATTACTTTCTAGTTCAGAAATCCAATGAATTCTTTGCCACCAATACATTGGGGTATCTAACTCTCGAAAGTAATAAAATATCTTCATTGCTATATACTTTATTAGTTAATAATTTTAAATTGCTAATAAATTTCCATTAAAACGTAACTACTGATTATCAGTAGTTAGCATATCAAAAATCTTAAAAAACATATTATTGGTCGGTATTGTCAGAGCTACAAATTAGGCTGTCTTGACATTTACCTTTTTATTTGAGTTATAAATACAAAGGATTAGGGACATGAAATATTGTTTCTGGCATCTCAAGCCAAAACTTCTTACCCTTGAAATGATTTTTTATACAAATCAAAATATTCTTGCGCACAAGCAACCATTGAATATTCTGCTTTATACTCATTTTGAATTTCTTTAGAAGAAACATTCCCTATATTTGCTATAGCATCCTTAACTATACGATAATAATCCTCGGGTGTATGAGAACTAGATATATAGCCATTTTCTCCATTTCTAATCACATCACATACTCCACCAGCAGGAGTAGAAACAGGAATTACTCCCAAAGACATAGCCTCCAATAGAGAAATAGGAAGACCCTCCATCTTTGAAGACATTACGAAATAATCAGAAGCAGCTAAATAATCACCAACATTTCGTTTTTCACCCAAAAGATGGATTCCTTGATGCGTACCATATTTAGCAAATGGTTCCTTATCATATCCCTCTCCTATTACAACAAGAAGAACATGCTCACCTTCCGAAATCAATCTATCGAATGTTTCGAATAGTAAACCTTGATTCTTTACAGGATGAACACGAGCTACATGCAGAAACACCTTATCTTCAGAATGAACTTTAAAGGAATCTATTTCTGCTTTAACATGACCAGCTTCGCTCGTTGTCTCAATTGGGGATCTTCCATTATTGATTAAAGCACCGTTCCTTAAGTGATATAAGTCCTCATACGATTTTTGACATATTCTGGAAATCGTCACTGGCTGTACCTTGTTCTTATACAAATATTTAAAAACTGGCTTCAACCATTTAGCATCCAAGCAGCGATGTGCTAAACTATGCAGAGTATGGAAATACTTTGCCTTAGGATACAACATTGCAGCTAAAGCTATAGCCAAAAGAGAACAATGCGCATGTACTATATCTGGTTTATACTTTCGAACAATCTTAAACACTTTCCAAAGGACCCCTAACGACAATCCCTTTTTACTCTCTAAATTCTCATATTTAATCCTCTTTGATACATCTAGCAGATAATGAGCATTCAATTTATTATTATTTGAGAGAATTTGAACTAATATAACCTCATTATCCTTGCTCAATTCATTCGACAAGTCTACAACAAAACGCTCACCACCTCCAAAACCCAAAGAATATGTTAATTGTAAAATCTTCATCGCAATCAAATTAAAATATATTTCTTATTGATTCTAGCATTTTTCCAATCTTCGGATAACGATAGCCCTTAACATCCATAACTATCAAGTCATTATAATGGTTTAGAGTATGAAAACCTCTCTTCAAAATCGGATGTGGACTTGTCATTCTTCTAACAGATTTAAAATGCCATTTACCGTTTGAGTCACAAGATGCTTCCTGAATAATCACTGCATTTCCATATTCTTTATTACAATCCTGCGCAGGTCGATATAACTTACCATTGACTTCAAAAAAATCGCCAGCCATTCTAGCTATTCTACTATCAAAGGTAACCTCATCTACCTTATTATATTTCAAATTGTCTCCTTTACGCTCGTAAATAGAAAGAGTATTACCATTCGAATCCGGAATGAAAGTTGAAAACAACAAGTCATGTCCTTTATAGTTCAACATCACAGAGTCGGTCAGAGGGGAATCTGCAATAACTTTACCATCCACCAAAGTGTCATTCTTGCTATCATAACGATACAACGTGTGACAGCCACTCTGACTATTTTCTGGATGGATAAAGATTTTTCCATTCTTTCTAACCACACGTGGAAAACTAAGATGAGTAGGTAGATCAAGTATGATTTTCCACGACTTCAACTTATATGTCTTTCTATCAACAACAAGTTTAGCGATTCTACCACGAAGCAATTCATCAGAATATTCCTCGCCAAGAACTATGATTTCCTCTTCATTATAATCCAAGATATATGGATCAGCAAACCATCTATCTCTAAAAGGTAACTCTACCCAATGAACCTTTAATGGTTCTCCGTTAACCAAACCGGTGAAAGAATTATCAACAAATCCTATCTCCCAACGCCAGTTAGTGAACTTTCTATAAATCTTCTTAAAAAAAAACATAATTCTTATTTATCTAAAATTTCTTCACCCAACACATCAAGCATTGCATTGCCATATTTAATATCAGGCTCTACATAATTACTTTCACCCCATTCATTCCACGACTTTAAAATAACAATATTATTTTCAAAGTTCTTATGGCTAATATAAGAAAGGACATCTTTTATATGCAATCTCCAAGTAGATGGAGTAAAATTATAGAAAATCTGCGCTTTCTTACCTGCTCTAGGACTTCGATCATATCCAGAGCACAACTGTGGATAAACATCAGCATCCTTAACTTCATCTGTAACTAAAAGTTTGTAATTCTTCCCAAAGTTAGCCTTATTGAATCCAACTATTAAACCATATTTTTTTATCAAACGGTCACGAAGTCTATGCCAAAACGTCCATTCTTCTGCGCCATTAATAGCAATTTCTTCTCTTGTTTGATAAACTGCATCAAAACCTAAACCCAACAAATCCTGCTTTGTGTTTTCTTTACCTAGGCGAGTAACAAAATGAATACCTGCAAGACCATTTTCCTTTGCTAATTTTTGCCAAACCTTAATCAAGAGTTTGATATACTCAGGATTTTCATTGGGATTCCAAATTAAAAACAAAGGTTTCCCATTTACCGTTATATAACGCTTATCTTTAAATGCTGGCAAATTATAATTAAAATGTTCTATACACTGCTTTTCGCCATCATATCGTTGTTCCATAATCATAGTATCACCTCTTTCCAATCTATCCCATGATTTAGTCTGCCAACTATGATTTGCCCAATAAAGACAAAATGGAAAATCAGGCTTTCCTGATTTCAACACCTCCTCAAAAGGTCTTTGAAGCAGCTTCTTATTATCTCCAAAATAATACTGATAATAAGCAAATCCCTCTATTCCTGCCTTGCGTGCATACTCCGCTTGCATTTCTCGAATTTCAGGCATTCTAAGATCATAGAAACCAAAATCGGCAGGCACTCTTGGTTGATAATGACCCTTAAAAAGCGATTTAGCCTGTGCTACATTTGTCCACTCAGTAAACCCTTTGCCCCAAACTTTATCATTCTCCGGAATTGGATGATATTGTGGGAGATAAATTGCAATTACTCTTGCTTTCATTTTTTTTACTTTAATATTGTTAATATGTTAACTAAATATTGTCTATAATTCTTAACTATCATCAGAAAAGACGGCTCACATGCCGAAAACCAACCCACCAAAATACATGCATATTCCCAGTTTTAATCCTCTCTGAAATTTCAATCATCGAAAACGGTCTCAATACAGCACATTCGCGATAACAACGGTCTACCGTTTTTCAATATTCTTCCTGATAATGTGAGCAGGATTCCCAGCAACAACAGAATAAGAAGGCACATCTTTTGTAACAACAGCATTTGCTGCTATAACAGCTCCATTTCCTATGGTTACACCAGGAAGAATCGTTGCCTTATCCCCTATCCAGACGTTGTTACCAATAATAACAGATCCTTTGGAAGTAATAGGACGTTGACCTGGTGGCATACAAAGACAACTATAATCAGTTTCGCCATGGGAATTATCGGTGATAGTCACAAACTTTCCTGTTAAGCAATTATCACCAATTAATACTTTATTGGCACATGTTATATGATTATATGCTCCAAAAGCACAATTACATCCTATTTTCAAGAAAGGTTTACTCAAACAACCGTCTGTCCGCCAAGCAGTTAGCCATATATCCTTACTAAAATTTGTATGTTCTCCTATATGAATAAACTCAGGACCATTAATCATACCAATCTTAACAAAGAAAACACCCTGACCACACTCCGCCATCTTTCCAGCAATCCATTCAGATTGAATAACCTGCCATTTTTGACTAATTGTAGTCCTAAAATTGCTATGCCACAAGTGTGAAATATAGCGAATAATTTTATAAACAAACTGTTTCATTTATTCAATAAATCATTATAGCATACCAGTAATTGTTGAAGAATTCTCTCTGGATTATGTCTCTCCAATGCATGTTGACGAGAATGCTCTGAATAAGATTTCATTCTATCCTTATTTTTTGCCAATTCCACAATAGCATTGGCTATCTGCCAAGGATCATTGGCAGGAAGCAAGTCACCTTCAACACCATTACGAACTAAAGTTGCAATTCCGCCTACCATGGTTGAAACAATCGGCATACCAATCATCTGCGCTTCACAAATGGAATTTGGACTATTCTCTATATACGCAGTATGTACATACATTGTAGATTGACACATTTCGTCAATTAATCTCTCAGGAGTGCAGAATCCAAGAAACTGGATGTTATTCTCTACAAACTTCAACTTCTCCTTAGACTCTACCACTTGCATTAGCTCCTCACCCAAGCTACCAGCTACATGCCATTCAAAATCAACTCCAGCCTCTTTCAATACATGAGCAGTCTTAAGCATCACATCAACTCCCTTCCAAAAAGAAGAGCATCCTGTTGTTAGCAATCTCATTTTACTATTCACAGAAGGAACTTTCCATAATTTTTTAGAATGAAGGAAATCGGGTCGCAATGCTTCTTCAACATGATGGTACGTTGAATTCCCAGCAAGCATATTTACTAAAGCTCTATCCCATGAAGTCCTACCCATATAATGGTGTACACATTTCCAAATACGCCTTTCCATTTCTAGATTTGACTTAACTTTATTAAATCTCATAAAACAGTGCCAATCTTTTCGCAAGTTTAGACCAGCAGCCTTCATCATTGTATAGCCATTATACTTAGGAGGATAAAGGGCATTATCATAAGGAATAATACTGCCCTGGATATGGACTACTAAAGGTATATTTGTATATTGAGCCAACAATCCAAAAGGCCACTCATTTCCAAACACATGAATCACATCAGGCTTGTATTGCTCAATTACTTTCCTTCCTTGTTGTATTACTTTTCGCTCATTAATACTCCAAGTATGCTGTCCGATTTTCTGTTCCCAAAAGGAATAACGGGTAATCATCGGAATATAAGTGACACCATCAATGACTTTTACCTCAGCGGGCACTTGACTTTCAAAGGCGATAAAAAGTTCTATGTCCTTACAATTTGCAACAATGTTCTCCAATGCATCTTGCCAACCTGCGATAACACGCCCCGTATTAAGGAAACGTGTAGGAGTAGATATTTCAAACCAAAGTACTTTCATTTTATAAATTTATTTAAAGTATTTAACAGAAGGATGGTTACTATAGTCCTCCCAAATGAATTGATATGGGTGCATTCGTGCAGATGATGTCAAGTCAATAACTGAGTCCGTGTTGTTTTTAACATACATTTGCGAAAAATAAAGCAAAAAAATCACTAATGCAAAATTTATTTGTCTTCTTTGCTTAAAAGAAGACAAATAATTATTTCCTAATATCCATGAGAATGCAACTACACCAAATATTGCGAAACAACCTGTCAAACGTCCAATCATTGGCACAGATATGAAAAAATTACCAATAATGATACCTAAAGCATAAATCACAGAAAACCAATTATTCAGTTTTTCTTTATCCACTAAAGCATATATAAAAACAGCAATAATGGTTGGTCTCAGACTCATAAATATAGAAGTGATTTCATTTACATCACCATTATCTTGCATATAACCTTCAATTCTTTCAGTAGCTTCAACATTCATACTTAAGAAGAAATTAAATGCATCCATAATATTGAATGATTGCAAAACGATTCCAAAAACAGCACTTATGACTACGCTTGATATAAGGATTGTTCTACTCTTAAAGCGCAAGAAATAAGCAGCAAGGAATATAGCGGCATAAACAACAATCGTAGTATGAAAACTATATCCTAAAGCAGCACATAAAACGAAGACTAACCACTTTTTCTTTTTCTCATCCAAAACATAAATCAATCCCATCAAAAGAATGGCGAAACCTAATATTTGTCGGAGTCCACAGAAATATACGTAATAAAAATCAAATAAAGATAACATCGCTAATGTAAGAGGCACATTATTAGAATATCTTTTTATTATTAAGTAAAGTGGATAACACGATAAGAAGCTATTAACAAGCATAACCACAAAGCGGTTAGGATGCAAAGCCAACAATACCTGCCTGTAAATCACAAAACCAGCTTCCAATGGGCGTGAATCATAATTATAAAAATTACGTTCTCCATCTAAATATCTTACATAGTCCCATGTGTCAGCACCTACAACAGGAGCTCTAAATGCTATAAATACAAACTCTAAAAAGAAAGCCCAGTTAACTAACTTTTGATCGGGCTTCTTCCAATAGAGATATGCTAATATAAGCAATATAAAATAATTTAAAATATAAGGATAATCCATAAGAATAAGCTTTTTAAAAATTGGTAATTTTAAACCATGTCTTTTTAATTTTCAAATTTATTTTTCTAATCCATATTTCTCCAAATACCTTTTCATGTCAAGGTCTTCAGAGATTTTTAACAATAACAATACGAACAACACGAGAAGCTGGAAGTAGTTTTTCTTATGCTTCTCTTCCGAATAAGAAGGAGTCGTACCATGCGCATAATTATTGCGGATGGCAGGACCATTCGTAAACTTCTCGTTGTTCAAATAATAACTAAAGTAATCTCGCTCGGCTGGACTTAGCAAATGATTGTCTAAGCTAATCCAACCTTTCGAAACCATATCATCAAGTATCATGCGCTCTTCCTTAGGATACCCCCAGTAAGAACATGCACCATATTCATACAAATGCTTCAGGAGCCTAACTTCACGCATCTTCACACATCGCAAAATACCCTTCTCATTTTTTACGAGATAGCCCTTTTCCAACAATCTGTCGATATCCGGTCTCTGATAATTCTCGTAATCCTCATATTTCACCTCTATTCCGTTCTCCAGAAATTCATAATAATTTCTGAAATGAGCATCTTTGCAAGGCTCTACAAAGAAAAGCATACTCTGGCTACCAAAGAAAAGATAAATCAAATACCAAACGTCGGTATTGTCCCTATTCAATATGCAATAGCGATGTGATAGGAGACTCTTAGTTTCCGTCAACTTTTGAGGAGGCGTCAACTCCACGATGTCCTTATCAATGGAGCCATAATTCACATAACAGTCATATTGGTGAGCTACGGCATCCATCTCTATCGCCAGACTCCTTATCTTCAAAATCAGCGAATCGTCATGCTTGGGCAAAGTCAGTGACAAGCCTTTATAACCATATTCAGTCTTCAGAAAATCCTCATAGAATGCCTTGATAACACCTTCTATATTTCTATCAGTATCAAGCAAAGCACATTCCAACGCTTGCATCTGTAAATACGACATGTTTTCCCGCATCCGAAATGCCATATCCAAATCATAGGCATTCCGAGCATGAAGACCTGTCACCTTCTCAAAAGCATCCGTTTCCGCATCCTTGGATATAAGAGTTATGAAACCGTATTCTTCAGTGAACTCAAACACTTGACCGCAATAGTAGATAATCGTGGCATCCTGACACTCATCTATCAACTTCTTGTTATAGACAAACATCGTTCGCCCCTCTTCATCTACCTTACGTTCCCTTACAGGAGCATTCTGTTCTACAGTAAGAGCTACGCCGTAACTTGCCACATGCACAGCTCCCATCGCAAAGATGGCTTCATTCAGAGCCTTTTCCTTTTTCCTTGCAGCCTTGATGGTCAAAGGATGGAGAGGGAAATCAGCGCTTCGCTTTGCTGCAAGAACCAAGCGCACATAATTGAGATTGGCCTTGTCGGAATTGACATAATTGCGGATGATGGCATCCTTGTCTTGACCAGTCAAAAACTTCGGGAAGTACAACTTCTTCCGATTGTCTAACCTATCATCCTCGACATATTCCTCAAGCAACCATTCCGCCGTATGCTCGTTTTCCTTAAGCAGCCCAGCCAATAGTGCATTATTCTTCTCCACTATCCAAGGATACTTCAGCAAATCTTTCAACTTCCAAGGATGTTCTGCCAAGATTTCACGCAGCACAGGCTCTGTAATTAGCCCTTTAATCTTGAAAGTGTCTATGATTTGCCAGATAGTAGATTGATAGCCTCTTTCTGCTTCTGCATAAAGAGCAGGAAACTCTTTAGGTTTCAACTGGGAGAAATAAGCAGCAACTTTACCTTTATATTGCTTGACACCAGCAATACGACTTTCTTCCCAATCAGCAGGATATTTCTCATGCTCTATGAACTGCACTATATGAAACATCTCCAAGTAGTCATTGATGCCATCAGGCCGTTTGCCATCCTCATAGGATTTGACGACCTCAGACATACGATTGATGTACATCGGGATGCTCATATCGCATGAGCTATAGAAGTGTACTCGGTCATGAATCATGATAACACTTAATTCTTTCTAAATCGATTTATAATCTTGTTTTGGACAACATTCCTAATCAATCCCTGTTCTTTCGCATTGAATCCTAACATATAGATAACAGGTATTGCTATAACTACAAATAGAATTGATGTAAAGAAGAATTTTGTCCAACTGTTTTCCATACAGTGAGCCAAATAAAAAGGCAAAGGAAGAATTATTATTGTCGTCAAATAGATTACTCCCAACACTTCCTTAAAATATTTAGCCAAAGGCAAACCATATAGTTTACGCACATAACACGGACGCACTACAGAACATACTACATTAAGTACTACCTTCAATAACAAAGCAGTCCAAGCAGGACAACCAAGTTTTAATAATATATATGCCAAAGGAATGTTGAGAATCTTTATAGAAGCCATTAATATCTGATGTCCCTTAATGTTGCCTGTAGCATGAACACCTGTCCAAAGAGGAGCACTATAAGCATCTACCAAGGAATACCATATGACCACCATGAAAAATGTACCAGCACCCTCAGGAGGATTCTTTAACCACAACTCTAATATAAAATCTATATTTAAGAGAACTGGGACTGAAGCCATAAGCAAGAGATAATATGAAAACTTAGATGATGAAAACATCAACTTCATGAAATATTCTTTATCACCTGACGCATAAGACTTAATTATCTGAGGACCATAAGATTGCGTAAAACTATTTAAAAAATTTGTAAGTTGGCTATTCACTTGGTTCGCTATACCCAATGCAGCATTCGCAACTAATCCGAAGAATACATTAAAGAAAAAGACAATAGATTGATTGACTGATACATCTACCATATTCACGATAATGCTCAATCCTGAATATTTCACCATATTTGTTATCAGAGACCCATCCCAATGTTTTTGGTAATGGCATTCTGGGAAAAGTCTTTTGCATTGAGCATAATACCAAAACAGCATTATTACTGTAACAGCTAGTACCAGGAAGGAATACAACATCAACTTGTCAAAGCCGCCAATTGTCAAGAGAAAAACAATCAACAATTTCAAGACAACTTCAATAATGCTCGTATAAGCATAAAAATTCATTTTCTCATGAGCTATAATTGAAGAATTATATGGCGTCTTAATAATATTTACACAACAGCAAAGTATGGACATTTGATAGGCAAAGATGGCCGCATCCATTCTTTCCGCAGGAATGACAAGCTTATTGTAAAGAAACCACAGACCAAATGTTTCGCTCAATAACAAAATAAGCCCCACAAGGATTAAATGCGCATTGATTGCCATCGAGAATGTATTTCTCAGCGCATCTTTATCACCCTGGCCAATACCATAAGCCAAGTATCTATAAGTCGCATTGTTGAGGGCTTGCTGTAAAAAGCCAAAAAGCACGACGACACTGCCTACTACATTATATAATCCATAGTCTTTAACCCCTAAAGTGCCTAATACTACTCTGGATGTATATAATCCGACAGCTAATACCAGGAACATTCGGAAGAATAAATATAATGTGTTCTTAGCGATTCTTTTACTATTGTCTTGATTTGATGACATAATGAATTTTATCTTTTGCTTTTAAGTATCTTTTTAATTTCTTTTATATTCAAATGTTCTTCAAGATTCAAATAAACAAGAGCGTGATGGCTAACTTGCTTTTCCTTAGGAGGTAGTTTCATATAATCTCCATACATTTGCGTTAGGTATTCTTTGTAACCTATTGGAGCTTTAATTTTCACACCTTCAAATGGTAACTCAACAACAGAAGAAAACCATTCTTTTTTATAAAGTTCCTGTTTCAAAGAATAAGTAGTATAATAATGCAAATAATAGTCACCATTTTTTTGAGAAGCCAATTCTTTCTCATATTTTTCAAATTGACATAGATTATGCTGAGTTCGTAATTTATAATAGAAAGCCCCCTTGATCCAATCTATCGTAGCTTGTAGGTGCTTATGTTTGACTTGCCACAATAAATCCTTCAAATAATAACTCTTTATGCCATTAGAATAATTATTGAATAAAGTCTTGTAACAATCAACTTTATATTGGTTTTCTTCCTCATTGTCATCTGTTATGCACAAAGGAAAAACATCAACGAAAGAACCTATAACAAATTGTTGCAGACTCATTTCCCAAATCGACGTATTAGAGTCCACAAACTTGGCAAAAGGTAAATAATACCCTTTGTCATGATAGTCTAAAATATTATAGCCGGTACCTTTACATTGCTTTTTCAATGCGAGAAAACGATCATAGTCTGGCTTCAACATCAATACATCTATATCATCATCCCATGGTATAATTCCTTGATGTCTTACAGCACCTATCAATGTTCCTCCACCAGCATAATAAGTTAAATTATGCTCTTCGCAAAACTTATCAAAAGCCTTAAAGGTTTCTATCAATTTAGCTCTATAAGCTAAAAACTCCGTCTTAGTTAATTCTATTCTATTACAACTCATTTTCATTATTTTATATCCAATTCCACAAACCATGTATCTTTAAGAATGTCTCCATATCTTTGTCATAAGTCAATTTTAAAGGCAAAGCATGAGAGAATACAATTTTTGGCTTGTAGCCTTTATCTATAATAACGGCAAGCGGTGAAGTCATATTTTCTAAATCTTCTTCACTTGCCTTATCAAAACAAGATTTTATCAGCTCCATTCTATATGCCTCTGGAGTATATCCAGAGGCGACAGAACACTTTGGTACTGTACCTGTTATAGTATTGTCTTCATCTTTGGAAAATAATGTCTGTACCTGTTCTGTCCCGTTCGTTGCTGCACCATATTGCTTTGCAGCCTCTATCACCATTTTTATGGCATCAGAATCTACAGAGCTATTTGTTATGTCATGAGTAAGAAGAATATCATCATCATTCAAATATTTTGATGCGAATATAACGCCATTATAAGTTGATTTCAGATTAGAGTCACCTCCTTCTATTACACCTAACAGTTTATCCCCCAACAAATCTTGAGCATATTTTGCTGTCAAATCCATGTAATTAGAATTTGTAACAACTATATATTTATCTATCTCATTAATTTTTTGAAAATCTTCAAATATATAGGAAAAATAAGGCTTTCCTTTTATATCTGTAAACTGTTTTGGAATAGCGTGACCAAATCTACGTCCGCTTCCACCCATTTTTATTATTAAACAATTCATATATTAACTATTATATATTTATATTTACTTTTTAGAGCGCCCATATTTTATTTGTAACCAAATGAATAACCACTTAACATAAAATATAAGACAGTTCTTACAGAGCCAAATTCCACCTATAGCGAATACAGAAGCAAGGTATTCTTTGCCATTCGCTTGCTATAATCTGTTTGTCAGCAGTCACTATTCTTCTGCATCAGCGTTCAGTTCGTCACAAAAGGCCTGTGCATCTCTTTTGCTAGTAAAAATATCCTCAAAATACTCCTCACGTCTTGTTACCAAATTAACAAAAAAGACTCTATAAGTCCCATCCATTTGTTCTTCTACAAAGTATCTTTTCATAATAAATAATAATTTAAAAAATTGATTTCAACAAATAAAGGATAAATATTAACAATTATATCAGTATCCTTTATATATCCTTATTTGTATAAATCTACATTGATATCGAATGGAGATTCAAAGTCTTTCAGCATGGCATGCTTCGTATCCTTCTCTGAGAGATTAGCATGTTCTGTTGGGATTTTCCAATCGATACCGAGGGTATCATCGAGGATGCTAATGCCACCATCTGCTTCTGGATGATAGAAGTTATCACACTTGTATTGGAAGACGGCTGTTTCTGAAAGGACAGCGAAACCATGGGCAAAGCCCTTTGGAATGAAGAACTGGACATGATTGTCTTCGGTTAACTCTACAGCCACATGCTTGCCATAGGTTGGTGAACCTTTACGAATATCTACAGCGACATCGAGGACTCTGCCCTTTACGCAGCGCACCAACTTGCTCTGGGTATAAGGAGGACGCTGGAAGTGCAGGCCTCGCATCACACCATAGCTACTCATAGACTCGTTGTCTTGGCAGAAGTGAACACTGTGACCTAAGATTGGAGAGACTTTCTCTTCAAACTCTCGCTCGCTGAAGCTCTCGAAGAAGTAGCCACGAGCATCACGGAAGAGGCGTGGCTCTATAATGAGAACGCCATCTATTTCTGTTTTAATTATATTCATCGTTTCTAATATTCTAAATTCTTTTTCAATGTTTGATCTTTCTCTTCAAGTATTGAAAGGAGATACTTGCCATAGTCATTCTTCAACATAGGTTGAGCATTCTCTCTCAATTGTTCTGCTGTAATCCAGCCTTGGCGGTATGCGATACCTTCCAAACAAGCCACTTTCAAGCCCTGGCGCTTCTCCAGGACCTCAATAAAGGTAGATGCTTCAGAAAGAGAATCATGAGTTCCGGTATCGAGCCAGGCAAATCCTCTTGCCATGGTCTGTACCTTCAACTGCTTTTCCTTCAGGAACTCCTGGTTTACGGTGGTGATTTCCAACTCACCACGAGCGGATGGCTTGATATGCTTAGCTACTTCCACCACCTTATTAGGATAGAAATACAAGCCCACCACTGCATAGTTACTCTTAGGATGCTCAGGCTTCTCCTCGATGCTGAGACAATTGCCTTGCTCATCAAACTCAGCAACTCCATATCGTTCCGGATCACTTACACGATAGCCAAAAACGGTAGCCTTGTTATTCTGTTCAGCATCTACAACTGCTTGATGCAGCATCTGATTTAATCCTGCACCATAGAAAATATTATCGCCTAATACGAGGCAAGCAGAATCATTACCAATGAATTTTTCTCCGATAATGAAGGCTTGGGCTAAGCCATCTGGTGATGGCTGCTCTGCATACTCAAACTTCACACCTAACTGGCTTCCATCGCCTAAGAGGCGCTTGAAACCTGGCAAGTCGAATGGGGTTGAAATAATGAGTATATCACGGATACCTGCCAACATCAATACTGATATTGGGTAATATATCATCGGTTTAT